>Ga0209958_1000745_pt1 | contig 40184 bp, 30 predicted proteins | sample ThiBio_inoc_plan_FD_183942 | JGI IMG/M metagenome (GOLD analysis project Ga0209958, IMG submission 183942) | Wastewater bioreactor microbial communities from Cape Town, South Africa - Thiocy_inoc_plan (SPAdes) | ecosystem: Engineered > Bioremediation > Thiocyanate > Unclassified | place: South...
AAGCGGTGCAGATGGCCCGAAAGGGCGTGAAAAGTGGTGCGAATACGCAGGCTAAACGGGCATCCATCGCACTATCTGAAAACGTCGGCCTTGTAGCACTCATGGATCCGAGTTATTCAGGACATCCTTAGCGCTTTTCTAATAAGCGCTAGAGTCACTTTTCAGCATAAAAACAAAACCCGGCAGGGAGCCGGGTTTGTCAATGTTGGCGGGCCTAGTGTCCAGCAGTTGCCGTTCAGGCCGCTTGCGCTACGCTGGCTTGGTTGGCTGCGGCGCCGGTGTGGTTGGTGATTTCCACTTCGGCGGAAGCCAGGGCTGCGGCCTTGGCATCAGGGCCCATGGCCACGCCTTCAGCGCGCACAAACCGCACGTCGGTGATGCCGAAGAAGCCGAACACCACCTTCAGGTAGCTCTCCTGGTGCTCCATGGCCTGGCCGCCTTCGCTGGTGGAATACACGCCACCCCGGGTAGAGGCCACGATCACAGTCTTGCCTTTGGCCAGGCCTTCGGGCCCGTTGGCGGTGTACTGGAACGTGCGGCCGGGTTGGGCAAGCCGGTCGATCCAGGCCTTGAGCTGGGTGGGAATGCTGAAGTTGTACAGCGGTGCGCCAATCACCACCACGTCGGCTGCCAGAAACTGGCTGACCAGTTGCTCGGACACCGCGTTCTCGCGCTTTTGCGCTTCGCTCAAGCCTTCGGTCTGGCCAGTGCGCGGAGTCATTGCGTCCATGGTGAAGTGTGCGGGGGTGTTGGCTACCAGATCGAGGTAGGTCACCTCGGTGGCTGGATGGCTGGCTTTGTAGGCGGCCACGATCTGTGCCGTGAGCTGTCGCGAAACGGAGTTGGCACCGGTGATGGCGGAATCAACGTGAAGCAGTTGCATGAAAAACTCCTGGGGTTCTGTGGATGGAGCCACAGCGTGTGGCCATGGGATGAATTGTGGTTGTTCATCCGTTTGTTGATAAGGTGGTTAATTTGAGATAGATTGTTCCATCCATCGAATGAATCGCGCGTGGCTACAACCCGCACTTCCACCATGCAAGACCTCAACGACATGCTGTATTTCGCCGAAGTGGTGGAGCGCGGTGGCTTTGCCGCTGCCGGCCGCGCCCTCGGCATCCCCAAGTCGCGCCTGTCGCGGCGCGTGTCCGACCTGGAGGCGCAGCTGGGAGTGCGTCTGCTGCAGCGCACCACCCGCAAGCTGTCGCTGACCGAAGTGGGCGAGGCCTACTTGCGCCATTGCCAGGCCATGCGCGAGTCGGCCCAGGCTGCTGCCGACACTGTGGCCCAGGTGCAGACCACACCGCGTGGCACCATCCGCGTGAGTTGCCCGGTGACGCTGGCGCAGACCGTGGTGGCCGAGCTGATGCCCCGGTTTCTCGCCCAGTACCCCGAGGTGCGTATCGACATGCTGGTGAGCAACCGCGCGGTGAACCTGGTGGAGGAGGGCATCGACGTGGCGCTGCGCGTGCGCCCCTCGGTGGACGACAGCGGCAGCATGATCGTCAAGCGGCTGGACCACACCACGCAGATCCTGGTGGCAAGCCCCGAGCTGCTGATCCGCCAGGGCACGCCAAAGACGCTGGACGATCTGGCCAAGCTTGACAGCATTGCCATGTCGGCACCCGAGGGGCGGTCCATCTGGAACCTCATCGGCCCTGGCGGCGTGCACCAGATGGTGCAGCACACGCCGCGTTATGTGGCCGATGACCTGCTCACGCTCAAATACGCCGCCGTGGCGGGCACCGGCGTGTGCTGGATGCCCGACTACATGTGCCTGGAAGAAATGCGCGAGCGCAAGTTGGTGCGGGTGCTGCCTGACTGGGCGCCCGCGCCCGCCATCGTGCATGCGGTGTTCCCCTCGCGCCGTGGGCTGTCGCCCGCCGTGCGGCGGTTTCTGGACTATCTGGGCGAGGCCATGCCCGGGCGTAGCAGCCTGAGCACGCGGCAGGCCCTGCAGGGGCTCGACGGCGCGAATATCTGAGTTGCTGAGCGCAAAGACTGATCTTGTGCACGGGTTCAATGGGCGGCACGCTTTTTGGCCCCACAATGCAACGAATTGCAACTGTGCGGGCTGCCCCTGTCCATGTGTTCAGCACACGCGGCGGCCCGGGGATTTTTTGTGACTGCTCCACACCCCATCGATCAAGACATCCGGCAGGCCCGTGTGCACCCCGCCGTACGGGCCATCGTGGTCCCGCCGTGCCCCGAATCGTTGCTGCGCTTGCAGCAGATCATGGCCGAGCCCGAGCTGGACTCGGCTGCCCTGGAGCAGCTGGCGTCCTCCGACGTGGCCCTGGCAGCCGCCGTCATGCGGCTGGCCAACAGCCCGCTGTATGGCCTGGCCCAGCCGGTGCAGACCGTGGGCATGGCGCTCACGGTGTTGGGGCTGCAGCCAGCGGTGCAATTGCTATCGGCCTTCATCACGCGCAACGCGCTGCAGGTGCGGTCGCCGCTGCTGGAGCATTTCTGGGAAAGCTCGCAGCGCCGCGCCATCGCCTGCGAACACATCGGCCACCAGCTCTACAGCTTTGACCCGGGCCTGGGCTACAGCTTCGGTCTGTTCTGCCATGTGGGCATGCCGGTGTTGGTGAAGGCGGTGCGCGGCTATGCTGGCACCGTGACCGAGGCCCTGGCGCGCAAGGATCGCACCTTCACCCAGACCGAAAACGCCAGCCACCGCACCGACCACGCCGTGATGGGCGCCATCGTCGCGCGCACCTGGCACCTGCCAGGCGACGTAGCGCAAGCCATCTGGTTGCACCACGACTTTGCCTGCCTCGATGACGAGCGGTTTGACCCTACCGTACGCCACCTGGTGGCCTTGGGCCTGCTGGCCGAGTTTCTGGTCAACCAGCACGACAACCTGCCGCCTACGCGCGAATGGCAGCAGCATGGGCAGGCCTGCATGGACCACCTGCACGTAACGCAGGACGAGCTGGACCACTGGATCGACGCGCTGCATCCGGCGTTTGAGGCCGTGCGGTTCTGATGCCGATGCGCGGCTGATCAATCAGAAGACCGTTCGGGCTGAGTCCATCTCCGCCGCCCTCAGCGCACCGCCTCCAGCAACTCGGCCAGGCGCGTATGCCCCCGCTGCGCAGCCCACTGCGCCGCATTCAGGCCCTCGCGGTCCACCAGCCGGGGGTTGGCGCCCAGGGCTAGGAGCTTCTGGGCGGTGGCGGTGTGGCCGTTCATCGCTGCCAGCATCAAGGCGGTTCTGCCCTCGTTGTCGCGGGCGTCCACAGGCGTTCCCTGGCGGACGAGGCTTTCTATCTGCTGGGGGTTGCCCGCACGGGCAGCGTCCCACACGTGGCCTGGCAACGATGCCCCGAGGCGTTTTTGCATGGAGGCGGTGGCTGCTCCGTTGCTGTCGCGGGCCACAGAGTCGGCCAGCGGGCTGCGGGCGGCCGGGGCTGCAGCAGCGGCCGCTGCCTGGGGCTCGGGCGCGGCTGGTGGGGGGGGCTGTTTTGTTGGAGCTGTTGCCGCGTGCTCGCGGCTCTCGGCGTTGGGGGCGGCGACCGGGGAGGGCGATGCGGGGAACCCAGACATGGCTCCGGCTGCGCGGGGGGCGTGCAGGGTTTCAGTTTCTGCGGCTGCTGTGGAGGCAGACGCGGGGGCGGGGGCCACAGCCGTGGCAGGTGCTGGAGTCGGTGCCGGGGTTGGTGCTGGCGCGGTCTTGGCTAAGGGCTGCGCGGGGGTCGGTGCGTGCGCAGGCGAAGGTGCCGTGGTGGACTTGGGGGCCACGGCCCCGGTGGTCGGGCTGGTGGTGTTGCGGGCGCGCTCCTGCTCCTGTGCGCTGTCGGGGGGGGCTGGCAATGTGGCCGACGGAGGCGGGGAGAGGGCCTCTGGCAGGGGCTTGGGTGTGGGGGCGGCCGAGGGCGCGGGGGCTGGGGCGGTTTGGGCTGCAGGTGCGGGCGCCTCGGCCCGGCGGTGGCTGAATGCGGTGTCCCGCTCCTCGGGCGTGCCGCGTTCGAACTGCAGCATCAGCAAACCGGTCAGGCCCACCACGGCCACGGTGGCCAGGGCGGAGATCTTCCAGCGTGCCTGGTTGGCGGCGGGGGCTTCAGGCGTTGGAGCGGGGCCTGCAGTGTGGGCGGCCGCCACCATCTGTGCATGCGCGCGCACGGCCTCGCGCACATGCGCGCCGGGGCGGGCGCCTTCCTGCGCGCTGGCTTCGTGGTAGCGCCGGACCAGCTCGTCGTCCTGCAGGTTCATACAAACTCCTTGAGGTGCTGGCGCAGGCTGGCCCGCGCGTAGCGCAGGCGGCTCTTGGCGGTTTCGAAATTCACGCCGGTGGCCTCGGCAATCTCCTGCACGCCCAGCTCGCCTTCGGCCTGCAGCAGGAAGGCCTCGCGCTGCTCCAGCGGCAACTGTTCCACCGCCGCAATCAGCGCGGCCGCTTGTTCGCGCGACTGTAGTTGCCGCACGGGCCCAAAGCCCGAGTCGGCCACCAGTGTGTCGGCCAGCCTGCGCGCATCGTCGTCGCTCGCATCCAGGCTGGTGTGGTGCCTGGCGGTGCGCAGGTGGTCCACCAGCCGGTGGTGCGCCAGGGTGAACAGCCAGGTGCGGAACTTGGCTTTCACCTCGTAGCGGGCAGCATTGCGCGCCACGGCAAACCACACGTCCTGCAGCAGGTCATCGGCCTCGGCCTGCACCTTGACGCTGCGAAACACAAACCGCCACACCGCCAGTTCGTGCCGCCCATACAGTACATCGAACGCGCCCAATTCTCCTGCGGCGTAGCGCAACATCAGCGCTTCGTCGGAGTCCTCCATGGTGGCGGGGAATGGGGTGGATGGCACCCGCGCATTATGGGAGGGACTCATGCGCTCGCGGACAGATCCGCTGGGGTTGCATTCAGGGCCTACCTCGGGTCTGGTACGTAAGACACGTTGTGCGATTGCGGCACGGTTTGCGGTTCCGGCGGGTGCGCACGCCGCTTTCGGATCACGCCTTTTGCAATCAGGTTTTTGCGGCTGTCGTAACGGATGCTGATGACCTCTTCGAGGAGGTGCGACACAACCGGGGTCTGGCGCTGCTCGTGCGGGGCTTCCTCGCTCAGACGGTCTTCGTTGCTAACTTTGTTGCGGTGTTGGCCGGACGGTTCAGGCCTCACCTGTGCAACGGGGTCGATGATCCGCTGGCGGAACAATGCAATCTGGATCAGGCCCACCTTGGTTGAGCGCGCAGTGAGGTCAGCGTGGGAGTTTGCAACGTTTGCGAACTCGAAGTGAGGCAACGTGCCGCTGGATTTGTACCAGCCGGCAATTCGATCGCGCGCATGGGGCAAGAACACATAGCCGCTCCGTCTCCACCCGTCGTTCTGACCGGTGAACTCATCGGTCTGACCGGTTAGTACGTCGACGCCATCCACCATTAGCACGACATTCACCCTATCGCCGCTGCGATTGTGCAATGTGACCGCATACTGGGCCCCAGGTCGGCCAGCGACCCAGTATTGGCCCTTGGCGTAGTACATCGGCAGCCTGACGCCTGTATTGGGGTTGACGATAGTGACTTGGGCCAGGCGGCCGATGGCCTGGGCGGGCAAGCTGGTCAGCGCGAGCAGTACGGCCAGCGCGGTGACGGTGGTATGGATGAGGGCAGGGAGTGTGGGGGAACCGGTTTTCATAGCGGCCCTTTGACGATGTTATTGGTGCTGAGTGAAACGAGCGGAATGGCTGGGTCGGATCAGGGGCAGTCGGCCGCCGCGCACTGTGCGAGGCGCCCGTTCACCTGCGCGCGGGACGGCTGCGCATGGCCGGTCCGCTATCTCGGGCCCAGTCAATTCGGGTCCGGCACATAGGACAGGTTGTCCGATTGCGGGAATGCCCGGGGCACCGGCATGCGCGCTGGCCGTTCGCGGATGATGCCGCTGGCCACCAGGTTCTCGCGGCTGTCGTAGCGGATGCTGATGATTTCATTGGGCTGCTCCTGCAGGCGCGTGAAGCTGGTGTGGGTGACGACCGATGTCTCGCGCTGGCCGTGCGCCGTGCCCAGCTTGGCCGACGGCATGGGGGCGGCCTTGGCCACACTGTCGGCAGATTGCGAGCGGGCAGAGGATTCGGCCGATGGATCAGGGGCCGCCGGTGCAGCGGCAGCGGGTGACGCGGGTTCCTCCCGCAGGCGCCCGAGGCCGTGGCCGTTGTCACGGCGCTGGCTGTAGGGCTCGGGGGTGATGGCGGGGGCAGGCTGGGGCACCGGCGCCTGTTCGCGGAACAGTGCCACGCCAATCACGCCCACATGCGCCGGGCGGCCCGTGCGGGCGGCATACGAGTTGGCAATGTGGGAAAACTCGAAGGCCGCCACCTGGCTGTCGCTCTTGCGCCAGCCGGTGATCTGGTAACGCTCATAAGGAGAGAACACATAGCCGCGCTGGTCCCAGGCCGCAGTCTCGCCGCTGAGCACATTCACGCCGTCCACCGAAGGCACGGCCAGCACCCGCTCTCCCAGCCGGTTGCGCACCGTGATGGCATACCGCGCCCCGGGCCGCCCTGCCACCCAGTATTCGCCCCGGGCGTAGTGCACCGGCAGCGTGGCGCCGGTGTCACGGTCCACGATGGTGACATCAGCCAGGCGGCCAATGGCCTGGGCAGGAAGGTGGGCCAGGCCCAGCAATGCCGTCAGGGCGGCGAGGGTGGGCAGTGTGAGCGAACGGGGTTTCATAGCAGCTCCATCAAAAAAAGTGGTGGTGCTGTATGAAACGAACGGGGTGGGTCAATGGGGTTGAGAGGTGCCGAAAAAAATCAAAAATAGTTTTCAGCACCGCATCGCACCCAAGCTTGCGGGCCTACCGTTCGCACTGCGGTCTCAGTGTGCGAGGCGTCGCACGCTGGTGGTGGGCAGGGCATTGCCCCGGTGGCTCGCCGTGGCGCGTGTGCCCATGCCTGCTGCAGCGCTGCCGCTGACCTGGAACACGGCCACCAGCTCTGCCAGGCGCTGGGCCTGCTGGCGCAGGTTCTCTGCGGCAGCGGTGCTTTCACCCACCAGCGCGCCGTTTTGCTGCGTCATCTGGTCTAGCTGGGTCACGGCCACGTTGACCTGCGAGATGCCGTCGCTTTGCTCGGCAGCGGCGGTGCTGATCTCACCAATGATGCCGTTCACGCGCTGAACGCCTTGCACGATCTCGTTCATGGTCTCGCCCGCATTGGCTACGAGCTGGGTGCCTGAGCCCACCTTTTCGACGCTGGACTGGATCAGTGCCTTGATCTCCTTGGCGGCCTCGGCGCTGCGCTGCGCCAGGCTGCGCACCTCGGTGGCTACCACCGCAAAGCCACGCCCCTGCTCGCCCGCGCGGGCGGCCTCGACGGCGGCATTGAGCGCCAGGATGTTGGTCTGGAACGCAATGCCGTCGATCACGCCGATGATGTCGGCGATCTTCTGGCTGCTGTGGTGGATGTCCTGCATGGTGCTCACCACCTGCTGCATAACCTCGCCGCCCTTGGTGGCGGTGCTGGCGGCGGTGGTGGCTAGTTGGTTGGCCTGGCGGGCCGAGTCGGCGCTCTGGCGCACGGTGGCGGTCAGCTCTTCCATGCTGGCGGCGGTTTGCTCCAGGCTGCTGGCGGCTTGTTCGGTGCGGTGGCCCAGGTTCTGGTTGCCACTGCTGATGTCATCGCTGGTGGTGCGCAGCTGCGCAATGTTGTCGCGCACGGCCGAGACCAGTTCATGAAAGCGCTGTTGCATGTCGCGCACGGCCACCATCACGCTGCCGGTGTCGCCCGCCTTGACCTGCACGTGCGCCGTCAGATTGCCTTGCTGGATGGCCTGCACCACGGCGCGCACTTCGCTGGGCTCTGCGCCCAGCTCGCGGCCAATGCTGCGCGATACCAGCAATGTCACCGCCACGCTGATCAGAACGGCCAGCAGGGTGATGGACAGCATCACGCCGGTGAATTGGCTGGCGTCCTGGTTGGCCGTCTGGCTGTTCTTGATGATGCGGCCTTCCTCGTAGTCGATGAGCTTGTTGGCTGCGGCCAGCCATTGCTCGTACTGCGGTTTGGCCTCGGCCCAGAGCAGGGCTTCGGCGCCCGCGCGGTCGCCAGCCTGCATCAGTGCCACCACCTTGCTGGTGGTGGCCACCGTGCGTGCTTCGATGTCCTTGAGCGCTTGCACCATGGGGCCCACTTCGGGTGGGACCTCTTTTGCGGTTTTCAGTACGTTGTCGAGTTGCGTGGCGGACTGGGCATAAAAGTCGGCCAGCCGCGCGATGGATTCAATCTCTTTTTTGCGCGCCTCGTCGTTGGGCGCCAGCACCACATCCCGCACCGCGATGGAGCGGTCGTGGGCCGAACCTCGGAAGTTGATGGCAGCGCGCTGGATGACAGCGTTTTGCGTGGCATTGGCGGTCAATGCGCCATCGATGCCCCGTGCAATGAGCACGCTGTAGACCGACATGCCGAGCAAAGCCACGATGACCAGGCCGAAGCCCGCCATCAGGCGCTGGCTGATTTTCCATGTGTGCATTGAAGGTGCCTCTTGAAGATGTCTTGGGGCGACGTTGCCCATACAAACCGCCAGGCGTCCCCGTTGGAGGGGCAGACCACAGCAAGCTGTTTGCATTTAGTTACATTGTACTGACTGGTTGTAAATTAAACCGTTTGGTTTAATTTATCTACTCGATAGTCAATGCTTGTTTGTCTGGGCAGGAGTTGAGGCTTTTTTAGATGTTTTGGCGATTAAATAACAAGAATTAAGTCGTTTGGGTTTTAAGGTGCGGCTCGCAGAATGCAAGTGCTGTGACCCCTACCATCTCCATCATCATCGTCCCCGGCTGGCGCGACTCTGGCCCCGGACACTGGCAAAGCCTGTGGGCCGAGCGCCTGCCCAATGCGCGCCGCGTGGTGCAGGACGACTGGATCACGCCCACCCGGACGGCCTGGGTGGGGCAACTGGAAAAGACCGTGTTGGCCGCGCCGAACCCCGTGGTGATCGTGGCGCACAGCCTGGGCTGCATCGCTACCTCTCATATGGGCCCCGAGGCAGCGGCCCGGGTGTGCGGCGCGCTGCTGGTGGCCCCGACAGACCCGGAGCGCCGCGCCATCCTGAGCGACTTTGCGCCCTTGCCCTACGCCGCGCTGCCCTACCGCAGCATTGTGGTGGCCAGCAGCAACGACCCTTTTTGCCCCATCCGGCTGGCGGGTGCCTATGCCCGGGCCTGGGGCAGCGAGTTCGTGCGCATGCAAAACGCCGGGCACATCAACATCGACTCGGGCCATGGCGAATGGCCCCTGGGCTGGGCATTGCTGCAATCGCTGGAAGGCGACCACGCCGTGCCGCAGCAGCCTGCCGCCCCAACACACGTAACGTCTGCAGCGGCCTGATTGCTATAATTTTAATAGCTATTAGCGCTTGATATTAAAGCGCTAGCGGCTTATTTGGCTTGAAGCGCCGCGTACGGGGTGGCTACCCGGGCAGGCATGCAATCGACCTGCGGCGGTCGATGAAAAATCCATATGCCAATATACGATTAATTAACAAGAATATATTCTTTTGAGTTTTAAGGGCGCCTCCGCACAATGCGTCATCTCCAGTATTTTTTGGGCGACACCACCATGACTTCTTTGAAACTCAAGACCCTTCTTGCCTCCCTGGCCCTGGCCGCCAGCGGCATGGCTGCCGCACAGAATTCCCTGTTGAACGTCTCGTATGACGTGGCCCGCGAGTTCTACAAGGACTACAACGCCGCCTTTGCCGCGCACTACAAGAAGACCACTGGCCAGGACGTGAAGATCGACCAGTCGCACGCCGGCTCCAGCGCCCAGGCGCGTGCCGTGAACGACGGCCTGGCCGCCGACGTGGTGACCATGAACACCACCACCGACGTGCAGTTCCTGGCCGACAGCGGCGTGGTGGCCAAGGACTGGGCCAAGAAGTTTCCGCACGACGCATCGCCCACCACCTCGACCATGCTGTTCCTGGTGCGCAACGGCAACCCCAAAGGCATCAAGGACTGGGAAGACCTCATCAAGCCCGGCGTGCAGGTGATCGTGGTGAACCCCAAGACCGGCGGCAACGGCCGTTATGCCTATCTGGCTGCCTGGGGCGCCGTGCGTGAAAAGGGTGGCACCGAGGCGCAGGCCGCCGAGTTTGTGGGCAAGCTCTACAAGAACGTGCCCATCCTGGCCAAGGGTGGACGTGACGCCACGGCCACCTTCCTGCAACGCAACCAGGGCGATGTGCTGATCACGTTCGAATCCGAGGTGGTCTCCATCGACCGCGAATTCGGCGCCGGCAAGGTCGATGCGATCTACCCGTCGGTGAGCGTGGTGGCCGAGAACCCCGTGGCCGTGGTGGAGCGCACCGTGGCCAAGAAAGGCACCGCCCAGCTGGCCAAGGCCTACCTGGACTACCTGTACTCTGACGAAGCGCAGGAGATCGCGGCCAAGCATGCGATTCGTCCCCGCTCGGAAACCGTGCTCAAGAAGTACGCCGACACGTTCAAGCCGCTCAAGCAGTTCACGGTGGCCAAGTATTTCGGCTCGCTGACCGAAGCGCAGAAGGTGCACTTCAATGATGGCGGCCAGTTCGACAAGCTCTACACGCCCGGCGCCAAGTAAGCCAGCGCGTTTCGTTTCTACCTCTTCACTTATGACCACCGCGACTGCAGTGGCCGCAGCCCCGGCCGGACGGCGCGCGCCCAAACGCGTGCTGCCCGGCTTCGGACTGACTCTGGGCTACACGCTTTTCTATCTGAGCATCATCGTGCTGATCCCGTTGTCGGCACTGATCTTCAAGACCTTCACGCTGACCTGGGAGCAGTTCTGGGCGGCCATCAGTGCGCCCCGCGTGATGGCTTCGTACCGGCTCACCTTCGGGGCTTCATTCCTTGCGGCGCTGGTCAACCTGGTGTTCGGCCTGCTGATCGCCTGGGTGCTGGTGCGCTACAAGTTTCCGGGTAAGAAGATTGTGGACGCGCTGGTAGACCTGCCGTTTGCGCTGCCCACCGCCGTGGCCGGCATCTCGCTGACCGCCTTGCTGGCGGGCAATGGCTGGGTCGGGCAGATTCTGGAGCCCATGGGCATTCAGCTCGCGTTCAAGCCTGCGGGTATCGTGATTGCGCTGATTTTCATCGGCCTGCCGTTTGTGGTGCGCACCGTGCAGCCCGTGCTCGAAGATGCCGAGAAGGAGCTGGAAGAAGCCGCCACCTGCCTGGGTGCCACGCGCCTGCAAACCTTCACCAAGGTCATCCTGCCCTCCATCACCCCTGCACTGCTCACTGGCTTTGCCATGGCATTTGCGCGGGCGGTGGGGGAGTACGGTTCGGTCATCTTCATCGCGGGCAACATGCCCATGGTGTCGGAGATCACGCCGCTGATCATCATCGGCAAGCTGGAGCAGTACGACTACGCAGGCGCCACGGCCGTGGCCGTGGTGATGCTCGTGATCTCGTTCATCCTGCTCTTGGTCATCAACGCACTACAGGCATGGCAGCGTCGCCATGCGGGGGCTCCAGCATGAGCGGCAACAACTCCCGAACCATACGCCGCGCCCAAGCGGGCACGACCGAATCGCCGTGGGTGCGCTACACCCTGATTGCTGTCGCGCTCGCCTTCATGCTGCTGTTCCTGGTGTTGCCGCTGGCCGCCGTGTTCGCCGAGGCGCTGCGCAAAGGCTTTGGCGCTTACCTGGAGGGTCTGCGTGAACCCGACGCCTGGTCGGCCATCAAGCTCACACTCATCACCGCGCTGATTGCGGTGCCGCTGAACCTGGTGTTTGGCGTGGCAGCGGCCTGGTGCATTGCCAAGTACGAGTTCAAGGGCAAGGCGTTCTTGACCACGTTGGTGGACCTGCCGTTCTCGGTGTCGCCCGTGGTGGCGGGCCTGATCTATGTGCTGATGTTCGGCGCACAGGGCTGGTTTGGCCCCTGGCTGCAGGCACACGACATCAAGATCATCTTTGCCGTGCCGGGCATCGTGCTGGCCACCGTATTTGTGACCTTCCCGTTTATTGCGCGTGAGCTGATCCCGCTGATGCAGGCGCAGGGCAACGACGAGGAGCAGGCCGCCATCGTGCTGGGCGCCACCGGCTGGCAGACCTTCTGGTACGTGACCCTGCCCAACATCAAGTGGGGCCTGCTGTACGGCGTGATCCTATGCAATGCGCGGGCCATGGGCGAGTTTGGCGCGGTATCCGTGGTGTCGGGCCACATCCGTGGGCAGACCAACACCATCCCGCTGCACGTCGAGATTCTCTACAACGAATACCAGTCGGTGGCTGCGTTTGCGGCGGCCTCGCTGCTGGCGCTGCTGGCGCTCGTCACCCTGGTGATCAAGACCATTGCAGAGCACCGCAACGAGCAGGCGCTGAAGGCGGCTGCCGAATTGCCCCCCGAGCGGCCCGCGCCTTTGCCAACCGCCCGCTGAAGGAAGAAGACCATGAGCATTGAAATCCGTAACGTCAGCAAGCAATTCGGCGACTTCCAGGCGCTGCGCGATGTGAGCCTCGATATCGCGTCGGGCGAACTCATCGCGCTGCTGGGCCCCTCGGGCTGCGGCAAGACCACGCTGCTGCGCATCATCGCGGGCCTGGAGACGGCCGATGTGGGCACCATCCATTTCAGCGGCGAAGACACCACCGATGTGCACGTGCGCGAGCGCAACGTGGGCTTTGTGTTCCAGCACTACGCGCTGTTCCGCCACATGACGGTGTTCGAGAACGTGGCCTTCGGCCTGCGCGTGAAGCCCCGCAAAGAGCGACCGAGCGAGGCGCAGATCAAGCAAAAGGTGACTGACCTGCTCAAGCTCGTGCAGCTCGACTGGTTGGCCGAGCGCTATCCCTCGCAGCTGTCCGGCGGCCAGCGCCAGCGCATCGCCCTGGCCCGTGCCCTGGCGGTGGAGCCCAAGGTGCTGCTGCTCGACGAGCCCTTCGGAGCCCTGGACGCCAAGGTGCGCAAGGAACTGCGCCGCTGGCTGCGCCGCCTGCACGACGAACTGCATGTCACCTCGATCTTCGTGACCCATGACCAGGAAGAAGCGCTGGAAGTGGCCGACCGCGTGGTGGTGATCAACCAAGGCCGCATTGAGCAAAGCGGCTCGCCCCAGCAGGTATGGGACCAGCCAGCCAGCCCGTTTGTGTATGGCTTTTTGGGCGACGTGAACCTGTTCCACGGCCGCGCCCATGAAGGCCTGGTGCACCTGGACGGCATGCAGATCGACTCGCCCGAGCACAGCCAGGCGCAGAACGCCAAGGCCTTTGCCTACGTGCGCCCGCACGACCTGGACGTGGAGCGCTATTCGCCCGGTGCAGGGCTGGACGCCGAAGGCCGCCCGCGCGGCATCGTGGCCCAGCTCAGCCGCGCCATTGTGGTGGGCCCGATTGCAAGGCTGGAACTTATTCCCTCCGACGACCACAAACCAGCGGACAATGCGTCCCCAGAATCCTTGATCGAAGCGCAGATCCCTGCGCAGCAGTTCAAGGAAATGGGTTTCAAGGAGGGTGAAACGCTGGTGGTGACACCGCGCCGCGCCCGCGTGTTCTTGGATCACGCCGCTGGGATTTGACTCCCCCTGAGCCGCTTCGCGTCTTCCCCTGATGGGGACGACGGCCTTTGCTGCGGGACGGCCCTTGCTGGCCGTCCGCGCGTTTGGGCTGTGACGGTTTCAGAGGCAATGCCCTGGGCGGTTACTGTTGGATGAGGGATAAGAATGATGGTGTTGAACTGGATCGATCAGGCCCCGCGCCGCGTGCTGGCGTTGATCAGTGTGGCCTGCGTGGCCATGCTGGCGTTTGGCATGTACCTGCAGCATGTGGTGGGCCTGGAGCCATGCCCCATGTGCATCGTGCAGCGCTATGCTCTCATTGGTGTAGCAATCTTCACAGGTCTGGCAAGCGCTAGGGGCTCAAAAGGCTGGTGGATGGGCTGGGGCGCGCTGGCCCTGATCGCATCCGGCTTCGGCGCCTTCGTGGCGGCCCGCCAGAGCTGGCTGCAGTGGTACCCACCCGAAGTCGCCACCTGCGGCCGCGACTTCTACGGCATGATCGAAAACTATCCCATCAGCCGCGCCATCCCCATGATCTTCCGGGGCTCCGGTGACTGCGCTGCGATTGACTGGACCTTCCTGGGCGGCTCGATAGCCAACTGGTCGTTTGTGTGTTTTGTGGGGTTTGCGGTGGTGCTGCTGGCGCTGTTGGTGCGCGGGTTCACCAGCGGCAATCGTCGGGGTTCCGGTTACTCGATGGCTTGATGCGCCGGGGTCGGCTCGCTTGTCGTAGCCCGTAACTTGCATCAGAAAAAAAGGCGCTCCTTGTGAGCGCCATTTTTTTTGCGTTGGCATGGCAGGTCTTCACGCTGAGAATCCAGGTTTCGGGAGCATTCGATCAGGTGGTCGCAGAGGCGCCAGCGCCTGGCAATGGTGCGATATCAGCGAATGCATGGGCCTTCTCGATCCGGTTGCGCCCAGCTGCCTTGCCCTGGTAAAGCGCGACATCGGCAGCCCGCAGGGCCTTCTCCAAGGCGTGGCCGTTGGCGAACCGGGGTGACACACCAATGGTGACGGTGCAGTGCAGCGGTTTGTCATGGCCGCTCACGTGAATGGCCTGTTCTTCGACCGCTGCGCGCAGTCGTTCTGCCAACTGCACGACGCCGACATCATCACTGTCGAGGCAGACAGCCACAAACTCTTCTCCTCCTATGCGGCCCGTCAGGTCGCCTCGGCGCACGGTGGTGCGCAGCACATCTGCAACATGGCGCAGCACGGTGTCGCCAGCCTGGTGTCCGTAGGTGTCGTTGATACGTTTGAAGTGGTCCACGTCCAGCAGCAGCAAGTAAGCGGGCGCGACGTTGTGGAGGTTGAAGTGTTGCTCCAGCGCTTCTGAAAGCCCCCGGCGATTGAGCAGTTGCGTCATGGGATCGCGCGCCGCCATCTGGCTCAGATCATCGGTCAGGCGCCGGAACACCAGCCAAATCATGAAGGGTGGCACCACCGTCGCCAGGGACGACATATAGATTTAGAACACCATCTGAAAGCTGCTGTCCATGTGCAGCACTTCCAGTCCGCCCTGGAGTAGCCTTATGAACTTGATTGCGTTCAGAATGCAGATGCCACTGATCAGGAGCGCGAAAAATGCCATTTCGCGGTACAGGTGCTTGGCGAATGTGCGAACACCATAGAGTGCCGCGAGCGTCATGACCAGGAACAGCAGCGCAGACATCCCGGACAGCATGGCGTAGCGGGCGACCGGCCCCAAGCTCCACTGAATCAGTGCCTGTGCGGTGGAGTAGGCGAGTACAAATGCCGCCAGCGGCCGCCACAGCGGCGCGGGAAATCCAAAGAACCGCATGACCCCGAGGCCATAGGTGATCGGGGCCGCCAGGGTGAGGGTGTGGTTAACCACGCTCATCATGCTCCAGGCCGGGCCGCCTTCCACCAACTGCAGTACATAGGCAAGCCCTAGCAGCAAGTTGCCCATGGCAAAAAAATCCATGCCCATCTTCTTGCCCTGCAAGCGCTTGCTGATGAGCAAAAACATCACCGCGAAGCACAGCAGGTGAGCACACAGCATGCCGACGAGAACAGACCCCACCATGTCAGCGTCCTTCGGAGTCTGGCAGTGCGGTGTCGGCCCCAGGCGCGAGCCTCTTTGCCGGACGCGCAAACAGCACGCCCTCTGTCCCATCCACCCATGCGGGTAGCTTGTGCATCACGCTGGCCAAAAGATCGCTGGCCTGCCACTGCGCCAGCCAGGCTTGCAGGCGGGGCCAGGGCTGTGCGGCCCACCAATCGGCATCAATGCCTGCAAACTGCCGTACAAAAGGCGCAATCGCCATATCGGCCAGGGCCGCATGGGTGCCGAACAGATAGGGCTGGTCCGGCCAGAGACGCGCCTCCAGCCCCCCCAGCCAGGCCACGGCGCGGGCGCGTTCTGCATTCGTGTCGGCATCGGGGTAGCGGCTGGGATATTTGCACCGGTCCAGCGCCTGCTTGAACGGGCCATCGCATTCGGCAATCAGCGCCAGCATGGCCTGCAGATTGCCGTGGCTGGGGATGAGCCAGCCCTCGGGGTCGTGCTGCGCCAGCGCCCACAGCATGATCTCCAGGCTCTGCTCCAGCACCTGGCCAGTCGGCAGCACCAGCACGGGCACAGTGCCCTTGGGGGAGGCGTGCAGCAGGCCCTGTGGCTTGTTGCGCAACACCACCTCGCGCAGTTCGCAGGCCTGGCCACTGACAGCCAGCGCCAGCCGGGCGCGCATGGCGTAGGGGCAGCGACGAAAGGAATAGAGGACGGGCAGGGCAGCGCTCACGCGGAGTCGTCCTCGCGATCATTTTTTTCGTCGCTGGAGCTGAATCGCGCTCGGTTGCCCGGTTGCCGCGCGCCGATATGCGCTTGCCCGCGCTGATCCGCCAGGTCCATCTGGCGTTGCCGCTCTGCCAGCGCGCGTTCCTGCTCGGGTGTGCGCGTGCCGTGGCAATACGGGCAGCTCACGCCGCGCACGTAATGCGGCGACTGCAGCTCGACCTCGCCCAGGGGCATGCGGCAAGAGCGGCACAGTTGGTGGTGCCCCGGAGCCAGGCCGTGGCCCACCGACACACGTTCGTCAAACACGAAGCAGTCGCCATGCCACAGGCTGTCTTCTTCGGGCACGGTTTCCAGGTATTTGAGGATGCCGCCTTCCAAGTGGTACACCTCGTCAAAGCCCTGCGATTTGAGGTAGGCGGTGGATTTCTCGCACCGTATGCCGCCCGTGCAGAACATGGCCACGCGCGGGTTACCCGCCAGCACGCCGCCGGGCTGCGACTGCTGCGCCACCCAGGCCGGGAACTCGGCAAAGCTCTTGGTGTGGGGGTTGATGGCGCGTTCAAACGTGCCGATACCAACTTCGTAGTCGTTGCGCGTGTCCACCACCACCACGCTGGGGTCGTCGATGAGTGCGTTCCATTTCTCGGGCTTCACATAGGTGCCCGCATTGCGAGCCGGGTTCAGGCCGGGCACGCCCAGGGTCACGATCTCGCGCTTGAGACGCACGCGCATGCGGTAGAACGGTTGGCGGTCGGTGGGGGCTTCTTTGTGCTGCAGGTTCGCAAAGCGGGCATCGCTGCGCAGCCAGGTGAGCACCGCCAGCACATCGGCGGGTGCGCCCGCAATGGTGCCGTTGATGCCCTCGGGCGCCAGCAGCAGCATGCCGCGCACGCCGCGCTCGTCGCACAGGGTCTGCAGGGGCGCGCGCAGTGTGGCGCAGTCGGGCAGATCGACAAACTGGTAAAGCGCAACAGTGAGAAAGCGGGGTGTGACCGAGTCCACGAAATGGGGGAGAGAGTGGAAAAGAAGGGGTGATGATAGCGGTCACTTTTCGTTACGATGCAGGCGTCTCCAACATGCGCCCAAGGTGTTTTATGGCCCAGGAACCCTCCCTCAACCTGTTTCGCCGCCTGGAGCAGCTCAACGGTATTGGGGCTGCGCTCTCCCGCGAGCGCAACATCGACCGCCTGCTGGAGAACATTCTGGAGGCTGCCAAGGCCATCACGGGCGCGGACGGCGGAACGCTCTACAGCGTGACGGAGGACGGGAAGTCGCTCAAGTTCGAGATACTGCGCACCGACTCGCTGGACATTCGCCTCGGTGGCACCACGGGCAAGCCCATTGATTTTCCGCACCTGCCGCTGCGCAACGCAGATGGCAGCCCCAACGATTCGCTGGTGGCCGCGTATGCCGCCATCCACGACCGCACGGTGAACATTGCCGATGCGTACAGCGCCGAGGGCTTTGATTTTTCAGGCACCCGCAGTTTCGATGCGCGCACGGGGTACCGCTCGCAGTCGTTTCTGACCGTGCCGATGAAGAACCACGACCATGAACTGATCGGCGTGCTGCAGCTCATCAACGCGCGGCACTGGGAGACCGGCGAGGTCACCACATTCTCCGAGGCCGACCAGGGCCTGGCCGAGTCGCTGGCCTCGCAGGCTGCCATTGCCCTCACCAACCGCTTGCTCATCACGCAGCTGGAGCGCCTGTTCGAGTCGTTCGTGAACCTGATCAACCTGGCCATTGACGAAAAGTCGCCCTACACCGGTGGCCATTGCCAGCGGGTGCCCGCCCTTACCATGATGCTGGCCGAGGCGGTGAATGCCACCAATCAGGGGCCACTGGCGGGCTTTCGCATGAGTGACCGGGACCGCTACGAACTCAAGATGGCCGGCCTGCTGCACGACTGCGGCAAGATCACCACGCCCGTGCACGTGGTGGACAAGGCCACCAAGCTGCAGACCCTGTACGACCGCATTGGGCTGGTGGACACGCGGTTTGAAGTCTTGAAGCGCGATGCCGAGCTGGCCGCACTGCGCCGCCAGCTGGCGCTGCGCCCGGTGGTGGATGCGCGTGCCGAGGGGCAGGAGCTGCAAGCCCTGCTGCACGAAATCCACACACTGGAAGAAGACCGCGAGTTTCTGCGCCGCTGCAATACCGGCACCGAGGCCATGCGCCCCGAGGACCAGCAGCGCGTGCGTGACATCGCCGCCATGCGGCACTGGCGCAACCCACAGGGGGTGCAGACAAGCTTCCTTACGGCCGAGGAGGTGGAGAACCTCACCATCCGATCCGGCACCCTGAACCAGGCCGAGCGCGACACCATCAATTACCACATCGTTGCCACCATCAAGATGCTGGAGACGCTGCCCTGGCCACGGCACCTCAAGAACGTGCCGGAGTATGCGGGCGGCCACCACGAACGCATGGACGGCAAGGGCTACCCGCGCGGCCTTACACGTGACCAGATGTCGCTGCAGGCCCGCATGATGGGCATTGCCGACATCTTCGAGGCGCTGACAGCGGCTGATCGGCCCTACAAGAACGGTATGACCTTGTCAGAGGCGATTGCCATCATGTGCAGGATGCGTGACAACGGGCACATCGACCCGGACCTGTTCGAGGTGTTTGTGCGTGAGGGGGTGTACCTGCGCTACGCGCGGGACTTTCTGGAGCCCGGGCAGATGGACGTGGTGGACATCGCGGCGCTCGGCTTCTCCTGACTGAAATGCTACTGAGTGGATCGCTGCCAAGCCCAGTGCACTGGCCACTGACCGGGTTCGCAGGGTCGAGATGCCTCATGGCTTGTGCAGCGGCAGCCACAGCGTGAATCGCGAACCGCAGCCCTTCCCCAGCGCCCCCCAGGTGTCCCACGAACACTGCGCGCCCAGCGCCAGTGCGCGGCTACGCACGTTGGCCAGGCCCCTGCGCGCGGGCGGTAGCGCATCGGGTGGGGGCGCGGTGAAGGGGGTGCCGTTGTCCTGCACGCACACCTGCACGCCGGGCACACCTCCGCGCACCGATTCAGCGGTGCCGAGCGTGATCTCCATCGCGCCGCTGTGCTTGAGGATGTTGGTCAGCACCTCCTGCAGGATGCGCAGCACATGCAGCGCGCTCTGCGAATCGAGCCAGGGCAGGGGCGGCACATCGTCCACCTGCCAGCGCAACGCCAGGCCAGCGCCCTCTAGACGGGGGCCCAGCCGGAAGCGCAGGCCCGCAAGCAGGGCCAGCAGGTCGGCGTCCACAGGCTCCAGCGAGTCGATGGACAGCTTCAGGTCGTCGATGCACTCGCGCAGCACCGGCGCCACGTCCAGGCGCGCGGCGGGCTCGTTCTCCACCAGCCGCAGCGCGCTCATCAGTGACGAGCCCACGCCGTCGTGCATCTCGCGCATCAGGCGCTGGCGCTCCTGGAGCAGCGTCTGTTCGCGCTCGGCGGCGCGCAGCCGCTCGTGGGTTTCGCGCAGTTGCTGTTCTTGCGCGGCCAGGCGCTCGGCCTGCACGGCATTGGCCAGCTCGGCCGCGCCCAGCGCGCGCTGGTAGCGCGTGAAGGCCACCCACAGGAACATGGTGAGCACGCCCATGTAGGCATAGGGGGTGAGGTAAATGTGCTCGATGCTGATGAGATACCGCTGCATCGCCAGGTCATGGAACGCCATCGGAAACGACAGCGCCACGGCGCAGCACAGTAGAACGTTGGCCCCCGTGCGGTGCGTCCACGCGCCGCGCGCCGCCACATACAGCACCACCACCCCCGGCGGGAACAGCGCCAGGCGCAGCAGCGGAAGCATCGCCTCGTGCCTGAGCCCCCACAACGGCAGCGCTGCAGCCGCCACCAGCCAGCAGTAGGCCATCAGCGCCCGTGCCAGCCGGGGCCTGTGCCAGCCCTGCATCTGCCGCAGCAGCAAGAAGGAACACACCGAGGAGCCCAGTGACCCCACCAGCGTGAGCCAGGAGAACCAGGCGTCGGGCACGGCCAGGCCTTCCTCGTCCACCAGATAGAACAGCGTCGCCAGCAGGTGCGCCACCGACAACAGGAAGAACAGCAAGTAGCCTGCTTCCTCGCGCCCCTCGCCATGGCCCCGCGCCCGCCGCATCAGCCACACCATCAGCGCCAGCACGCCCAGCACCAGGTAGGCGCCCCGCAGGTAGGTCACCAGGCCGGTCTGCAGCAGCTCGCGCAGCCGCCAGGCTGGCCGCAGCGCCTCAGCCGGTCCGGCCCACACCGAGGACAGCGCCCCGCCCACGCCCGGCAGGCTGGCCATGCGCACGTGCAGCTGCGGCGCTGTACCCGCTTGGTCTAGGCCCTTCAGATCCAGCCATACCGGGCGGTTGAAGCCGTTCCACACGCGGCTGCCGCGCGTCTGCCATGCAAGGCGTCCGTTGGCATACACGGCCACCGTGCCCACCGTCTGCCAGCGCGGGATGTACAGGCGCATACCCTGCGGAGTGCCGTGCGGCAGCGCGTTGGCGGGCACGCGCAGGCGGTACCACTGCACTTCGGGCGGCGCGCTGGCCTGCTCGGCGCTGGACGCGGTGCTGCGCGGGCGAGCATGGGGCAGGGCCACGGCGGCCCAGGGCGTCGCGGCGTCCAGCACCGCATCGCCGGATGCGTGCAGCGAAGGCGGTGGCGCCCAGTCGCCGCTGGGCGAAGACCAGGTCTCGGCCTGCAACAGGTGCACGGCCTCTGCGGCGTGCGTGCACGGCACCAGCATCATCACCAGCAGCAGCACCAACGGCATTGCCAGCAGCCGCCAACGCCGCAGCACCCGGCGCGCCGCCTCAGTCGGCCGCATGGATCCAGCCCTGGCGCGCTGCGGCGCTCACGGCCTCGGCCTGCGTGGTGACCTGCAGCTTGGCATATACGCGTCGCACAAAGGTGCGCACGGTGTGGCGCGAGACGCCCATTGCGCGGGCGACCTCGTCCAGCGTATGGCCGCGCGCCACCAGGCGCAGCAGTTCGGCCTCGCGCGCGGACGGGGGTGCGCTTGCGCCCAGGCCTGCGCCCGGCGCCGGGGGCGGCGCCGCCGCCAGCGCGGGCTGCGTCTGGCGCAGCAGCAACAGCTTGCGCGCCACCATGGGGTTGATGGGGCTGCCGCCTGCGTGCAGGCTGCGCACTTCGTCCACCACGGCGGTGGCGGGCAAGTCTTTGAGCAAATAGCCCATGGCACCGGCGGCGATGGCATCCAGCACGTGCACCTCGTCGCCGAAGATGGTGCTGACCATGGCCGCCGCCTGCGGCCAGCGTGCCCGCAGCGCGGCCAGCACGTCCAGCCCGCTGCCGTCGGGCAGGCCCAGGTCGAGCAGCAGCACGTCCAGCGGCGCGGCGTCGTCCTGCGCCAGCGCGGCCATGGCCTCGGTGCGGCTGGAGGCCGTCCACGCCAGGCGCATGTCGCTGGCGCCTTGCAGCGCGTGGGCCAGGGCGGTGCGGCAGGCGGCGTCGTCCTCGACCACGGCGACGCGAACGGGGGTGGAGGCAATGGAAGAAGGCGGTGGCATGCACCGATGCTGCCACAGCCGCTGGGCACGGGCATGTCGCCCAAAAGGGGGACATACGAAACCGCCCCCTGTCCCTAGCATCCGGGTCACGCGCTGGCTTTGCTGGATTTTTTGCTATTGAAGTTATAGCTGTCAGCGCTTGATCAGAAAGCGCTAGAGGCTAAAAATATGCTCAAAAATGTCCTTCACACCCCGCTCATGCACCGGGCCTGGTTGCGCGCGCGCAGCGCGGTGGCGCTGGGCGCGCTGGCCATGGTGCTGCTGCTGCAGGCCTGCAGCGTGGCCCAGCCGTCGTGGATCGAGGCGCCCCTGGTGGCCGACGGAAGCACCACCGGCGCGGGCTATGCGCCCCACGGCACCAGCCTGCCAGTGAGCGAGGGGGCCAGCGCGCAGTTGAAGTTCTCTTATGCCACCTTGCCAGACGGTGCGCTGACCAAGTTGAATGTGGACACCGACAACACGGTTGCCACCGTAGGCCATGACAGCTATACGCTCGACGCCGGCAAGGTGGTGCGCGCACGGCTGGTGCTGTATGTCGACAAGGTGACCACCCCGGGCTACATCGCCATCTTCGGTGCCTACCAGGCCGGGGGCGCAGACTGCTTTGCGCACGAGGGCACGGCTCCCGCCTGCGACCTGCAACTGGCCAGCGCCGTCGGTGGGCGTGCCACCGATGCGGACCGGCCGACGCAGCCTTTGCGCATTACCGAGCGCGGCTTCTACAGCTTCGACGTGACCGAGCTCGTCAAGCACCGGCTGGCGCAGGGTGTGGAATCGATGCTGCGCGTGGAAGCCGCGCAGGACACCGATGGTTCCTACGGCAGCTTCGAGTTCGCCAGCCGCGAGCAGCCGGTGGGCCAGGCGCGCGTGCTGCACCAGGCGCAATTGCTGATCACGCTGGAGGGTCTGGCGGGCATCAGCAGCAGACCCTATGCCTCCACCAGCGTGCGCCAGTCGTCCACCGACCCGACCGTCGCCGCGCAGGACTTCCGGCAGGACGAAAACCTGTGGCTTGGCGGCGCGGCAGGGGACCGCGCCTATGCACTGTTGCAGCCGCAGCCGCTCGAAGTCGGCTTTCCGCTGCGCCAGGTGCTGTTCAGTACGGGTTCGATGGCAGGCAAGCAGTCGCTGGTCATGCATGTGAACGGGCCGGTGCTGGACCAGACCACGCCGCAGCCGCAGGTGCAGGTCTACGGGCGACGCAGGTTCAACGTGAGCGGTCAGGTGGTGCGATCGTGGAACGACGGCTGGGCGGAGCCGCCGGGCGCGGACCTCATCGCCACGGCGGCACTGGACCGCAGCGCGCCTCGCCAGACTGTGGTCGCCGATACCACCGATCGCTATATCGACACGCTGGCCAGCGCGTACAACGGCAACCGCAACCAGGACTTTGCGGCGGCCGTCACCACCAACGTGCAATCGCCGATAACGCTGGACAGCAGCCGCAACACCCGCACCGGGCATGCGCCGCGTTTCATCACCGTCATCAAACCTGAGAAGGACGTGTGGCGGTCACCCTTCGACTTCGACAAGGACGACAGCACACATGCATTGAGCCTGTGCCTGCAGTACACGGGCAGCGCGGGCACGTGCCACAGCGCGCTGTCGCTGAGCGCCCGCCTCGGGCAGCCGTTCACCAGCTCGGGCCGTGTCATTGTCATCGGGCCCTGGGCCGACACCGCAGCCGGCGGCCATGTACCCTATGCGGCAGACATCGACCTTGCTCTGCCCCAAAGCGGCGCCAGCGCCCAAGTGCCCGCCGACCTGGGCCCCCAGAGCCTGTCGGGCGACATGGCCAGCTACATTGGCTACGGCATTCACGAAGCCAGGGCCAACCGCGTGGTGGGCACGTACCGCGGCATCGTGAGCATGGCGGGGCACAACCTGCGCACCGCCATCGACTTCGAGAACCTGCCGCTGCCCTTGCCGTCGCTGAGCGGTCCGGCCCGTGTGGAGACGGCGCCTGGCGCCACCGTGGTGGCGGTCGGTGCCGGTGCGCCGCAGCCCTTCATGCTGGCCGTGGCCGACCCGGTGGGCCAGAACATCGACGACACCACGCGCTGGATCATCACCAGCAGCAACCCCGCCGACTCCCTGCCGGGCGACATCCAGCAAAGCGACGGCAGCGTGTCGTTTGCCGTCACGTTCTCGGGCGTGGGCGCGCGCACGCTCACCGCCACCAGCAGGGGCGACGGCGGCATCACCGCGACGTTCGCCGTCAACGTGCTGCAGGGCGCGCTGCTGGGCCAGTCCATCAGCTTCACCACAGCGCCCGCGGCCTTCGCCAAGGTGGGTGGCACTTACCAGGCGGCGGCCACGGGTGGCGGATCGGGCCTGCCGGTCACGTTCAGCCTCGACACGGCCGGTTCCACGCCGGGCGCCTGCACGGTGGCGGCAAACGGCGCGGTGGCCTTTACCGGCGCAGGCACTTGCTCCATCAACGCCGACCAGGCGGGCAACGCGGCCTACGACGCTGCCGCCCAGGCGCGGCAGAGCTTCAGCATCGGCGCCGCGAGCTTCGGTGGCACCACCGTGCCCACGAGCGGCGGCAGCGGCGGGGCGGCCAGCGCCAGCCTGTCGGGCGGCGGCTTCACCTGCCAGTTCGACGCGGCGGCCACCGGCTTCACCGCCGCCAGCGCCGCCCCGCCGGGTCAGAGCGCACCGCAAGGCATGTTCTTCTTTCGGCTCGTGGGCTGCATGCCCGGTGCCACCGTCACCGTCACCACCCATTGGCCCCAGCCCGTCACCGCGTTGACCAAGTACGGCAAAGCCGCCAGCAACGCCGCCAGCGCCAGCTTCTTCGCGCCCTCCAACCTGGTCATCAGCGGCAGCACCGTGCGCTTTGACGTGACCGACGGCCAACTGGGCGACGACGACTGGACGGCGAACGGCGTGATCCTGGACCCGGTCATGCCGTTGGCGGCCGCGCCCGGTGCCGCGCAGGCCATCCCCACGCTGGGTGAATGGGGCCTGCTGCTGCTCACGCTGCTGGTGGGCGCCCTGGCGTGGCGCATGGCCAGATTCTGAGCCAGATTGCCTTCCAGCGCATAGCCAGTCAACACAGTGAGCTATCAAATAATGAGCGAAAATGTACTGATTCTTTCGATGCGGCTGGGCGTGGCTGCCATAGTGCTGTCTGCGGTGCCGCTAGCCTGGGCAGCCACCTGGCAGGTGAACCGCGTGGACGACCCCGCCAGCGGCAGCGCGGCCCGCTGCGCGCCCGGCAATGCGCAAACATGCAGCCTGCGCGATGCGATCGCGGCCGCGCAGCATGGCGACACCGTAGCGTTCGACGGCGCGGTGTTTGCGGCGCCGCAGGTGCTGGCGGTGGGCAGGCCGCTGGTCATTGCCCGCGCCATCACGCTGCGCGGCCCCGGCGCCAGCCTGCTCACCCTCGACGGCCAGAACGCGGTGCACCTGCTGGAGGTGAATGCTGGCACGGCCAGCGCGGGGGTGCCAGTGAGCGGACCGGTGCATATCAGCGGACTGGCGTTCGCCAACGGCACGACGGCGGTGGACGGTGGCGTAAACATGAACGGAAACTCCGGCTCGGTGGGCGGTATCGCCAATTGGGGCACGCTCACGCTGGACGACGTGAAGGTCACGGGCATGTGGGCGGGCAACGTAGGCGCGGGCATCGGCAACGGGCCCGCGGGCAGGCTCACGATCGTGCGCAGCGAGGTCAGCGGCAATTCCACCGGCTGGCGCGGCGGCGGTATCTACAACTCACCCAACGGCGTGATCACCATCGACCGCAGCACCATCGCCAACAACACGGTGCGTGAAGGCGAATTTGGGCACAGCGGGGGTGGTGTGGCGTCGTATGGTGCGCTCACCATCGACCGCAGCACCCTCTCCGGCAACCAGGTGTTCTCGTCCGCATGCCATGGCAACGTGTGCGGCGGCGGCGGCATCGCGGCATCGGCGCTGACGATCAGCAACAGCACCATCTCGGGCAACCGCGCCCACAGCACCGTGGGCGGGGACGGCGGGGGCATCGCTCTGGCCGTCTTCAACGGGACGATCACCGTGCGCAACTGCACGTTCGCGGGCAACCGCAGCGGCGCCAAAGGCGGCGCATTCCGCTCGTCGGACGACTTCAGCATCAGCAACAGCACCTTCACCGGCAACACCAGCGATGGCGATGGCGGCGCCATCAGCGTAGGCTGGATCGGCGGCGCGAGCGTGGCACGCATCGACAACAGCACCATCGTGAACAACGTGGCAGGGGGCTTGGGTGGCGGCATCCACATCCCATCCTCGGGCAGCACGGTGCCGGTCGTGCAGTTGTTCAATTCCATCGTGTCCGGCAACGCCATCCAGAGTTACCTGACGGACGTCTATGGCAGCGACGTGGCGGATGACGACCTGGCCGTCGACCACTGGAACGTGATCCGCGCCCCAGCCTCAGGCGTGGGTGGCCTCTACCTGCAACCGCTGGGCGACTATGGTGGCCCCACGCAGACCATGCCGCCGGGAGGCCCTGCCAGCAGAGCCTGGGCCGCCTCCCGCTATGCCGCAGGCGAGCCCGCCACCGACCAGCGCGGCGTGGCCCGGCCCGCCACAGTGGGCGCGGCCGTCGACGCCGGGGCGGTGCAGGTCAGCACGACGCTGCCATCCATCACCGAGCTGGACCCCGCCAAGGGGCCGCCCGCTGGGGGCTACGCGGTCACCGTCAGGGGCTTCAACCTGTCGGGCGGCACGCTGAACTTTGACGGGACGCCAGTCAGCGCCACGGGCTCGATCACCCATGCGGACGGTTCGATGAGCCTGACCGCAGCCGCGCCGCCCGGCACGGCGGGCAGCACCGTGCGCGTGCGCTACACCGTGGGGGCAAACGCCAGCCCCGACGTGCCGGAAGACGACTTCACCTACACGTCGCAGGCCGTTAGCTTCACCACCATGCCGCCGAGCCCCGCAGTCGCGGGCAGCACCTACACCGTCGCGGCCACGGGCGGCGCGTCCGGCAACCCGGTGGTGTTCAGCACGGTGGGCCCTTGCACGGTGGCGGGCCAGGTGGTCAGCTTCAACGGCGCAGGCACCTGCACCATCCACGCCGACCAGGCGGGCGATGCGGTTTATCCCGCCGCGCCCCGGGTGTCGCAAAGCACAGCGGTGGTGCAGGCCGGCCAGGTGATCGCCTTCACCACCACGCCGCCCAGCCCCGCAGTGGCGGGCAGAACCTACACCGTGGCGGCCACGGGCGGCGCGTCCGGCAACCCCGTGGTGTTCACCACTGCGGGCGCTTGCACGGTGGCGGGCCAGGTGGTCAGCTTCAACGGCGCGGGTACTTGCACCATCTACGCCGACCAGGCAGGCAACGCCCACTACGCTGCCGCCGCGCGGCAGCAGCAAGCGTTTGCCATCGTGGCACTGCTCAAAACGTTCACTGGCACCACCTTGCCCGCCAGCGGCGCGGGCGGCCCGGCCAGCGCCAGCATTGGCAACGATGGCGGGGCGCTGTGCCAGTTCGATCCAGCCGCCACGGCCTTCGAGGCCGCCACGCCGCCCCCTGGCCGGGTGGCGCCGCAGGGCGCGTTCCGCTTCAGGCTGATCGGCTGCGACGCGGGTGCCACGGTGCGCGTGACCACCACCTGGCCGCAGCCGGTGGCGGACTTCGTCAAGCGCACCGGCAGCGGCCAGTTCATCGTGCCTGTGAGCGTGGGCCTGGGCAGCACCACCGTGGGCTTTGACGTGACCGATAACCAGCCTGGCGACGACGATGCTGCGCCCGGCGTGATCGCCGACCCGGTGATGCCGCTGGCCGCCGCCGCCCTGCAAGCGATCCCCGCGCTGTCCCCCTGGGCCCTGCTGCTGCTGGGAGTGATGGCCGGGGCGCTGGGCATGGTGGCGCAGCGGCGCAGGGCTTGATTGCTCCTCAATTAATAGCTGTTAACGCTTATGGGTAAAGCGATGAAGCCTATTTTTGTTTAGTTTTCTGAGCTGTGGCGAGCCAGCCGTGAAAGGCGTGCATGGCCGCCGTCACGGGCCGGGATTGCAGCCGTGTGAGCCAGTAGGCGCCCCGGCGCAGTTCCAGCGCGAACGGTCGCACCAGGCGGCCCTGGCGCAGTTCGCGTTCGAACATGCACGCCGGGAGCAGCGCGGCGCCCGCGCCCTGGGCCGCCGCTTCGGCCAGGGTGAGCGACGAGTCGAACACCGCGCCGCGCACAACGGGGCAGGGCACGCCGGCCGCCTCGAACCAGGCGGACCATTCGTCGGTGCGGTAGCTTCGCAGCAGGGGCTGGCGCGCCAGGTCTGATGGCACCCGCAGGCTGTTGGCCAGGGCCGGGGTGCACATTACAGACATGGGCGCGTCCATGATGCGTTCGGCATGTGTGCCGTGCCAGGCGCCGTCCCCAAAGCGGATCGCATAGTCCAGCCCTTCGCCCGCCATGTCCACCCGGTTGTTGTGCGTGAGCAGACGCAGGTCCACAAACGGGCAGGCCTGCTGAAAGTCGCGCAGTCGGGGCAGCAGCCAGCCCACGGCAAAGGTGCCCACGGCGCCCACGGTCAGCACTTCGCGCGGGCGGGTGTCGCCCAGTTTTTCCAGGGCACGCGCCAGGTTGGAGAACGATTCCGTCACCACTGGCAGCAGCGCCTGGCCTTCGTCCGTCAACGCCAGGCCACGCGGCAGGCGGCGGAACAGTGGCTTGCCCAGGCGCTCTTCGAGCTTGCGGATGTGCTGGCTGACCGCTGTCTGCGTGACGTGCAACTCCTGGGCCGCCCGCGTCAGGTTGAGGTGGCGCGCCGAGGCTTCGAACGCGCGCAAGGCATTGAGCGGGAGATGCATAAGTTTTTCTGGGGGCTGGCGGCAATTATTGTCGATGGTGCTTTGGGCTCAAGCTCTTTATCGTTCAGGCCTTGTCTTCACTCACCTCCAATTTTTATGCAAAGACGACAGTTTTCCTTGGGTTTTATGGCCGCTGCCACCATGCCTCTTTGGGGTTGCGCGGCTACCAGCAACGCAGCGAACCGCGACAAGACCACCCGCGAATGGAACGAGACCCTCGCCAGCATCGAACGCACTGCCCAGGGCCGCTTGGGCGTGGCCATGCTGGACACGGGCTCGGGCCTGCAGTTGGGCTGGCGCCAGGACGAGCGCTTTGCCATGGTCAGCACCTTCAAGGCGGTGCTGGCGGGCTGGATGCTGGCGCTGGTGGACCAGGGCAAGGAGCGGCTGGATGCCCGCGTGCACGTGGTGGCGTATTCACCTGTCAGCGGCCCCCGTGCGGGCGATGGGGGCGGGTTGACGGTGGGCGAGCTGTGCTCCGCCACCGTGAGCCTGAGTGACAACACCGCCGCCAACCTGCTGTTGGCGCGCCACGGCGGCCCGGCGGGGTTCACGGCCTTTGTGCAATCACTGGGCGACAGCATCACACGGCTAGACCGCACCGAGCCCACGTTGAACGAAGCCAAGGTGGGGGACCCTCGCGACACCACCACGCCGCTCGCAATGTTGCAGACACTGCAAAAGCTGGTGCTGGGTGATGTACTCACCCCCCCGTCGCGCGCGTGGCTGCAGCGCTGGCTGGTCGAGACGAGCACGGGCGACAAGCGCCTGCGCGCGGGTGTGCCGGGCTGGAAGGTGGGGGACAAGACGGGCACTGCCAGTGACAGCGGCACGGCGAATGATGTGGCGGTGATGTGGCCTCCGGCTGGCGGCGCCCCGGTGCTGGTGACGTGTTACCTCACGCGGTCTACCGTCAAGCCGGAGCAGCGCGATGCGGCGATTGCGCAGGTAGCGCGGGCCGTGGCGGCGGCGCGCGAGACGTTCAGAGCTTCTTGACCAGCACCTGGCTGCGCCGGTCCCAGTTGTACTTGCGCTTGCGCGCATCAGGCAGCCAGTCTGGGTCCACGGGCTGGAATCCACGCTTGATGAACCAGTGCATGGTGCGGGTGGTGAGCACAAAGATACTGTCCAGCCCTTGCAGCCGCGCGCGTTGCTCGATGCGCTTGAGCAGCTTTTCGCCATCGCCTGTGCCCTGGCTTTGCGGTGACACCGTCACGGCAGCCATCTCGGCCGTCTTGGCCTCGGGGTAGGGGTAGAGTGCCGCGCAGCCAAAGATCACGCCGTCGTGTTCGATGATGGTGTAGGTGGCAATGTCGCGTTCGATCTCGGTGCGGTCGCGCTTGACCAGCGTGCCGTCTTTCTCAAACGGCTCGATGAGCTGAAGGATGCCGCCCACGTCGTCAATCGTGGCCTCGCGCAGCTCTTCCAGCTTTTCGTCAATGACCATGGTGCCGATGCCATCGTGCACATACACCTCCAGCAACAGCGATCCGTCCACCGCAAACGGCAGGATGTGGCTGCGCTCCACGCCGGCCTTGCAGGCCTTCACGCAGTGCTGCAGGTAAAAGCCCGTGTCCGTGGGCTGCTGTGCGGGCGGTAGCTGCGCCAGCAAGGCTTGCGCGGCGGCCAGCGGCAGCTCGGTGTCGATGGGGTTGTCGTCGCTTTCGGGCTCGGTGGGCGACATGCGGATGCCTTGCACCTCGGTCAAGAAGATCAGCTTGTCGGCCCGCAGCTCAATGGCCACGCTGGTGGCCACTTCTTCCATGCTCAGGTTGAAAGCCTCGCCCGTGGGCGAGAAGCCAAACGGCGACAGCAGCACCAGCGCACCCATGTCCAGCGTGCGCTGGATGCCAGCCACATCCACCTTGCGCACCAGGCCCGAGTGCTGAAAATCCACGCCATCCATAATGCCCACGGGCCGCGCGGTCAGGAAGTTGCCGGAGATCACCCGCACTGTGGCGCCCGCCATGGGCGTGTTGGGCAGCCCCTGGCTGAAGGCGGCCTCGATTTCATAACGCAACTGGCCCGCAGCCTCCTGCGCGCAATCGAGCGCCACCGAGTCAGTGATGCGGATGCCATGCGAATACTTGGCTGCATGGCCCTTGGCGGCCAGCTGTTCGTTCACCTGTGGACGAAAACCGTGTACCAGAACAATCTTTACGCCCATGGCCTGGATCAGTGCCAGGTCTTGCGCAATGCTGTGCAGCTTGCCGGCCGCAATGGCCTCACCCGTCAGCCCGATCACAAACGTCTGGTTGCGGAACTTGTGGATGTAAGGCGCCACCGAGCGGAACCAGGGGACGAAGGTGAAGTTGAAAACGGCGGACATGGCAGTGGAGAGCGGTGGGTGGCCTTGGAGCTACGGAAAAACTGGCAATGAAAGGCAGCTGAGCAGGGCCGCCAAGTCGCGCATCATAAGCATGCAGGGCTTTCGCTGTCTGGGGCAGTTGCAGCCTGTCCCCCGGTTTGTTGCCGAAACGCCGCCAGCCGGGCCGCAAAGGGCTCCAGGATCAGAGCTTCGTCAGGCCCCGTGTGGGCTGCCACCGCAATGGCCACGCCACTTTGGGCCATCAGCGCCTGCATCTCGGGCTGGGCGATCATGCCGTGGTCCAGCAGGGCCTCTACCAGGCGGGTGAGGGCACCCCGGTGCTGGCCCAGCAGGGCGCTGGCGCGCTGGTATTGGGACTGCAGCAGTTCCTCGATGGCGGCGTTGCTGGGTTCCACGTCGGTGTTGAGGTGGTTGTCCAGCTCCACCGTGACGTCGGTGCGGGACAGCCGCGTGCCAAACCCATGGTGGCGAATGAACCGCGCAGCCTCGGCCGTGACCTGCTTGTAGTCCTGCTCTGCGCCGGTCGTGCAGGCCATTTCACCAAACACCAGCTCCTCGGCCACGCGGCCCGCCAGGCCCACGCACATCATGTCGAGCGCGTTCTGGCGCGTGGTGACCTTCAGGCCCGCAAAGCTGTTGTAGCCGCCCTCGAACGAGGCGATGTTGATCTTCACCTCCTGCGGGGCCTGGCCGAACAGCAGACAGTAGACCAGCCCGTGGCCTGCTTCGTGCACGGCCAGCAGGGCGCGGAAGTCGGCATTGGCGCGCTGCTTGAGGCGGTTGAGCTCCAGCGTCACCGCAAACTGCGCCTGCTGCTCAATGCCTTGGGCGCCAGCGCCACGGACCACCAGATGGCGCTTGTCGGCCGCCAGCGTGATGCCAAAGTCCTGCGCCAGGGGCAGCTGCTGCTCCAGCACCCAGAGCGCGGCGTTGACCAAATTGGCGCTCAGGATGGCATGCACCGACGAGAACAGCGGCCGCGTGCCCTGGGCCGGAAACACCGAGTTGGCGTACAGCTCATCGTGCACGTCCTGCCCGATGGCAAAGCGCACGCCGCACTGGGCGGCAATGTCGTCGCAATACCGCGCACACAGGTTGCGGATGAGCTGCTCGTAGGTGGCCTTTTTGAACGATGGGTAGATCACATGCTCGTTGCCCAGCCGCGCGATTTGCTCAGGCTTGAAGCGTTCGCTGAGCGCCTTCTTCACATCGATGAGGGAGAGCTTGCGCGTGAGGCGGTGGAAGATGTCGGCATCGGTGTCGCAGTCTTCCACGCGCTGCGCGGTCTCGTGGTACATCTCGTCGAGGTTGCCGCAGACGAACACCAGCAGCTTGCTGTAGTCGGTCTCCCAGGACGAAAGCGACTGCTGAAACCGCGTGAACAGGGCCTGCACCTGCGCGGGAGGCCACTGCATGATCTCGGCAAGTGGCTCTTGCAGCTTGAGCATGCGCTTGAGTTCCTGCGCGTCCCAGGCGTCGAGCTGAAAGCGGTAGGGCTTTTTGCCTGCGCGCTCGTCGTCGCCATCTTCGGCGCGTTCGGCTTCGTAGTGCGCGTCGGCCAGCTTGCGCTCGATGTTGGTCAGGGCGCTCAAAGCGGGCGGCAGGCGCCCGTCGGACAGCAGCGTCCATACATCCTGGTAGCGCTCCACCTTGACCTCCTCGCCCTTGGTGCTCACTGTGCGAAAGCGCTGGAACTCGTCCAGCACCAGCATGCCCGGTGCGCCCTCGTGGATGCCGGAGTCGCCCAGCATGCCCGAGATGGAAGAGCTACGGTAGCTCGCGCCGTGGCTGAAGCCGTCCATCTGCACTTCGACAAAACGGTCGTAAAAGCCCAGCAGCTGCGCCAGGCGCCGCGTGAGCTGGGTCTTGCCCGTGCCCGTCAGCCCCCACAGGCAGACGATGACGGGGCGGGTGATGAGTTGGGGCAATACGTACCAGGCGCGGATGGCATCGATCACGCGGTCGATCACGTCGTCGATGCCAAAAAGCTCGGCCTTGAGCTGCGCTGCGGCCTGTGCCAGCGCGTGCTGGCGCTGGGCCAGCAGCTCCCGGTGGGCGGTGCCCGGTGTGTGCCGCTCGCGCGGCGTGGTTTCTTGAAGGGTAGAAAAGTCCATGGTTTTCAATCGTTTTGTATCAGTCGCTTTCGGTGAAGCGGGATGTCTGGATCGCCTTGCGCAGGGCGACGTTGTCCGCACGGCGCTGGGCCCCACGGGTTCGTATGTGCTTGCCTGCCGCACTGGACAGGCTGCGTTGGGCCAGCGCGACGGCCACAGGATTTCGGGGCGGGCCCGAGGCTTCGAGCTTCAACACCAGGGGCGCCTTCATGCGGCGCAGCTTTTTCAGCTCGCCCTGGGCGAAGGCCCGAGACAGTTTTTTGGCACTCATGTGCACTCCACAAACAAAAAACCCCGGCAATGGAGCCAGGGCTTGTGGAGCGCTGCAATGAAAGGTGCAGAAACGCGCTTGCCGTGGCTGGAATTGCTGTGAATGCACAGTCCAGCCGGGGCGGTGGACTGTGGTCAGGCGGGAGCGAACAAGGGAACAAACATGGTGGTGACCTCCAGTGTTTTCAGGGGCTGCCGTTGCGGCGGGCGCGGCCTGAAAGAAGCGCAAATTGTGGCGATGCCCCCGGCGCTTGGCAAGCCGAAGGCGCCGCAATCGGCTGAATTTGTCGCTTGAAAAGAACAGTGCGGTGGGGGGTGAACAGCGCAGTTTTCAGGCTTGGCGCCGGTAGATCCAGCCAGCGGCGTGCATCCATTCGTCCTTGTCGCGCGTCTGCACCACCAGTTCCACCAGATCACGGCCCGCGTTGAGCGGCACCTGCACGGTCATGCCGGCCCGGTCCGCCGACAAGGGCAGCAGGAACTGGCTCTCGTCCCAGAACAGGTAGCCGGGCAATTCGGGTAGCTCCCGAAGTCTGGAGGCCCCCACGCCAATGGCCAGCGGAATGGATGTGGGTGCTTCGTTGGTCAGCAGCCAGGTGCTGTCGAGCCGCGCAGTCCAGGGGGCGGCAAGGGGGCCGGGTGCGGGCGGCATTTGTTGGCCGATAGGCACTGTGATCCAGTAGTGCCCCGCCGTGGCGGCCTCGCGCGCAAGGAGGTAGCGGCGGCCTTCGGACTGCTCCCAGCGGTAGTGGGTGCCAGGCTGGGTGTCTGACCACCACCAGCCATCGCTGCGCAGGCGAAGCCCGGTGCTCAGGTTTTTCCAGTCCTGCAGTTTTGGGTTCCACGACCACAGGTCAACCTGTTGGCGGTCGGGCGAGACGGCTTTGATGGGCGCGGAATAGTTGCCATAGATGCCGAGCAGGGCATCCACCGCGCTGGAGGATGCGGTGGCCATGGCGGGGGCGGCGGTCGAGACCCGGGGCGGCAGCACACGCAGTTGCCCCGTCTCCTGCAAGGCGCGCAGCGCAATGCCCTCGGCAATCGGGCCCGGCTTGAAGCTGGCGGCGTTGCCGGTGATCATGACCGCCACGCCCGCCTGGGGCAGCACGCAGAAGTCGCTGGAATAAAACATGGTGCCGCCGCTCTTTTGCCACGCGAGCACGCCCGCAGCATTCAAGCCCGGGTGCCGCGCACTGTCCCAGCCCAGGCCCGACTGCCAGTCGGGGGTGAGGCCGGGGTGCATGCCCTGGTTCTGAATCCTGCCCATCTCGGCCACGCTGGTTTTCGACACGATGCGCTGGCCATCGTGCTCGCCGCCCTGGATGAGCATCGCGGCCAGCTTCATCATGTCGCCGGGTGTGGTGCACAGCCCGCCCGTGGCGTAGCCCATCACGAACTCCTGGCCCTGCGGCGCGTCGCTGATGCTGCCGGGGGCAAAGCTGCCCGGTGGCAACGGCTGCAGCGTATAGCCTGATCGGGCCATGCCCAGCGGGTTGAGAAGGGCGGACTGCACAAACGCCGGGTAGGTTTGCCCGGTGACGGCCAGCACGATGCGCTCGATCAGCGTGAAACCGTCGTTGCAGTACACCGCCATGGTGCCGGGGGCGTGCTTGAGGTGCACATTGGCCATGGCTGCCTCCACCTCTGCGGCATAGCCCGGCAGCGACCCAAAGGCAAACATGTTGTGCAGGTAGGTGCCGGGCAACCCCGAGGCATGGCTCAGCAGGTGCCGGACGGTGATGTCGCGGTAGCCCGGCGACAGCATCGCGAACTGCGGCAGGTAGCCCACCACCGGGGCATCCAGCTGCACCAGCCTGCGGTCTACCAGCACCATGATGGCCAGCGCCGCGAGCACCTTGCTGACGGAGCCGACGTTAAAGCGTGTGTCGGGCGTTGCGGGCGTGGTGGCGTTTGCATCCAGCGCACCGAAGGCCTCTTGCCAGACGATGTGGTCGTTGTACAGCAGTGCCACGGAGGCCGCCCGCATCTTGCTGCTTTGCATGGCTTCGCGAATTTCCTTGCGCCCCCAGGCAATGGTCGTTGTGAGGGTGGGGGATGCAGTGCTGCTGCCACCACAACCGGGCAGCAGCGAAGCCATCGCGCTGGTGCCCGCCCAGGTCAGCCAACCACGGCGCGATGCAGGAAAAAGGCGGGGCTGATCAACAAGGTTCTGGGCGGATGGCTGTCGGGGCATTCGGTATTCCTGGGGGCATTGGCCACGGAGGCATCGCCAGTCGAGGCGCGATTGTGGAAGCCCCGCACCCGGGCTGGCAACCGCGCGCATGGCCCGTGTTGCACGCGGCCAACGCCCGGCTCGGATAATGCAGCCCTCCATGACCGAATCCGCGCCTCCCCACCCCTTGCCAACCGCCCCACGCACGGCGCCGCTGCGCATCACCTTTCCCGAGTCCCTGCCCGTATCGGGCAAGCGCGAAGAGATCATGGAGGCAATCAAGAAGCACCAGGTCATCATCGTGTGCGGCGAAACGGGCTCAGGCAAGACCACGCAGTTGCCCAAGATTGCACTGGCGCTGGGCCGGGGCAAGTGCAACGCCAAGCCAGGCACCAAGGGCCAGCTCATCGGCCACACCCAGCCGCGCCGCATTGCGGCCAGCAGCGTGGCCAAGCGCATTGCCGAAGAGCTGAACACGCCGCTGGGCGATGTGGTGGGCTTCAAGGTGCGGTTCCAGGACCGCCTCTCCCGCGATGCCTCCGTCAAGCTCATGACCGACGGCATCTTGCTGGCCGAGACGCAGACCGACCCGCTGCTGAAAAACTACGACACCATCATCATTGACGAGGCGCACGAACGCAGCCTCAACATCGACTTCCTGCTGGGCTACATCCGCCAGATCCTGCCGCGCAGGCCTGATCTGAAAGTCATCGTTACCTCGGCCACGATTGATGCGGACCGGTTTGCCAAGCACTTTGAAAGCGCCAAAGGCCCCGCGCCGGTCATCATGGTGTCGGGCCGCACCTTCCCGGTGGAGCAGCGCTATCGCCCGTTTGAAGAAAGCCGCGACTACGGCCTGAACGAGGCCATTGCCGATGGCGTGGACGAACTCTGGCAGGGCAATGCGGCGGGCGACATCCTCGTCTTTCTGCCCGGCGAGCGCGAGATCCGCGAGGCCGCCGACCACCTGCGCAAGCACCTGTCGCACCAACCCGTGATGCGCAATGCCGAGGTGCTGCCGCTTTTCGCGCGTCTGAGCCAGGCCGAGCAGGACCGCATCTTTGACGGCCACACGGGCCGCCGCATCGTGCTGGCCACCAATGTGGCCGAAACCTCGCTCACGGTGCCGGGCGTCAGATACGTTATTGACGCAGGAACAGCGCGCGTGAAGCGCTATTCTTTCCGTAGCAAAGTCGAGCAGCTGCTGGTCGAGCCCGTCAGCCAGGCCGCCGCCAACCAGCGTGCTGGCCGCTGCGGCCGAGTGGCCAACGGCATCTGCATTCGCCTGTATGACGAGGCTGGTTTCAATGGCCGCCCCCGTTTTACCGACCCCGAAATCCTGCGGTCATCGCTGGCAGGCGTCATCCTGCGCATGAAGTCGCTGCACCTGGGCGACGTGACGCAGTTCCCCTTCATCGAGGCGCCTTCGGGCCGCGCGATTGCCGACGGCTACCAGCTGCTGGCCGAGCTGGGTGCGGTGGACGACGCCAACGAGCTGACCCCCATGGGCGTGGAACTGTCGCGCCTGCCGCTGGACCCGCGCGTGGGCCGCATGATCATCGAGGCGCGCGACCGCAAGGCGCTCGATGAAGTGCTGGTGATTGCCAGCGCCCTGAGCGTGCAGGACGTGCGCGACCGCCCCATGGAGGCGCAGCAGCAGGCCGACCAGGCGCACGCCAAGTTCGACGACGATAAGAGCGAGTTCAGCGGCTACCTCAAGCTGTGGAAGTGGATCAACGAAGCGCGGGGCGGAGCGCCCAGCCTGCCGTCGGCCCGTGCGCAAAAGGCCATGGCCGCGCAGAAGGCGCCTTCGCAGGCCTACTTGCCGGTGGCGCAGCGCAGTGGCGGGGGCAGTCCTGCCGCAGCGCCTGCTGTACCCGCCGCCGTCCCCGCTGCGACTCACAAACTCAGCAACCGCCAGTACGAGCAGCTGCTGCGCCAGAACTTCATCAGCATCCGCCGCCTGCGCGAGTGGCGCGACATCCACACCCAGCTGCTCACGGTGGTCACCGAGCACAAGTGGCAGATCAACACCCAGCCCGCCAGCTACGAGCAGCTGCACCTGTCGATGCTGGCCGGGCTGCTGGGCAACGTGGGCGCCAAGAGCGACGAAGAAGACTGGTACCTGGGCGCGCGCGGCATCAAGTTCTACAAACACCCCGGTGCGCACCTGAACAAGAAGCCCGGCCGCTGGATCGTGGCGTCGGAACTGGTGGAAACCACACGCCTGTTCGGTCGGGGCATCGCGGCCATCGAGCCGCAGTGGCTGGAGCAGATTGGCGGGCATGTGCTGCGCAAGCAACTGCTTGACCCGCACTGGGAGAAAAAGTCTGCGGAAGTGGTGGCGCTGGAGCGCGCCACGCTCTACGGCATCGTGGTCTACAACAACCGCCGCGTGAACTTCGGCAAGGTAGACCCCCATGCCGCGCGCGAGGTGTTCATCCGCGAGGCGCTGGTGGGCGGCAACTGGGAGACCAAGCTGCCTTTCCTGGCCGCCAACCAGAAGCTCATTGCCAAGGTCGAAGAGCTGGAGCACAAGTCGCGCCGCCAGGACGTGCTGGTGGACGACGAACTCATCTACGCCTTCTACGACCAGCAGCTGCCGCCCGAGGTATGCAGCGGCCACAGCTTTGAGGCGTGGTACCGCGAAGAAAGTAAAAAGCAGCCCGACCTGCTCAAGCTCACCCGCGAAGAACTGATGCGCCACGAGGCCGCAGGCATCACCACCAATGCCTTCCCACGCACCGTGCGCCTCGGTGGTGTGGACTGCGCCGCCAGCTACCTGCACGAGCCCGGCGATGCGCGCGACGGCATCACCGTGACCATTCCGCTCTTCGTGCTCAACCAGGTGAGCGACGAGCGCTGTGAATGGCTGGTGCCGGGCATGCTCAAGGACAAGGTCCAGGCGCTGCTCAAAAGCCTGCCGCAGCGCCCACGCAGCCGCTTTGTGCCGCTGCCCGAGTCCGCCACCCGCCTGGCCGCGCTGCTGGGCACGCCCGAACGTTTTGGCACCGGCAGCCTTACCGATGTGTTGCTCAAGCAGGTGCGCGACGAAACCTCGCTGGATGTGAAGCGGGCGGACTTCAAGCTCGACATGCTCAGCCCCCACCTGTTCATGAACTTCCGCGTGGTGGATGAGCACGGCCGCCAGCTGGGCCACGGCCGAAACCTGGGCGCGCTCAAGGCCGAATGGGGCGCCAAGGCGCGCGGCGCATTCCAGGCGCTGGCAGGGCTCAAGCTCGGTGGCGGGGCGGCAGAGAGTGAAAAAAATGAATCAAAAATGCCTCCAGCGCTTGATGGTAAAGCGCAAGCAGCTACTAAATCAGGAGTAAAGGGGGCAGCGCCCGCTACCGCGAAACCTGCGAGCGTCACCCCATCGCCCCCCGCAGGCCAGCGCTACACCACCTGGACGTTTGGCGAGCTGCCCGAACTGATGGAGATCAAAAAGGCCGGGCAGACGCTGATCGGCTTTCCGGCGCTCATCGACGGCGGCGACGCTGTGACCATCGAGGTTTTTGACGAGCCCGAAGTCGCCGCCGCCAAACACCGCGCGGGCCTGCGCCGCCTGTTTGCGCTGCAGATCAAGGACGCCCTCAAGTACCTGGAAAAAAACATCCCCGACCTGCAGAAGATGGCCGTGGCCTACATGCCCCTGGGTACACAAGAAGAGCTGCGCACCCAGATCATCGACGTGGCGCTGGACCGGGCCTTTTTGCTCGACCCGCTGCCCACCGACGAAGTTGCCTTCAAACGCCGCGTAGAAGAGGGCAGGGGGCGCCTCACGTTGATCGCCAATGAGGTGGCGCGCCTGGCCGCCACCATCCTCACCGAATACGCAGCCGCCGCCCGCAAGATCAAGGACACCAAAAACGCCCCCGAAGCCACAGCGGACGCACTGCAGCAGCTGCAGCGCCTGGTGCCCAAGAACTTCATTGCCGTGGCGCCGTGGACGCAACTGGCCCACTACGCCCGCTACCTCAAAGCCATCACGCTGCGGCTGGATAAATACCGCGCCGACCCCGCCCGCGACGCTGCCAAGCTGGCCGAGCTGCGCCCGCAAGAGCAACGCTACTGGCGCCTGGTGGCCGAGCGCAAGGGCGCCGTGGACGCGCGCATGCAGGAGCTGCGCTGGCTGCTGGAAGAACTGCGCGTGAGCTTCTTTGCGCAAGAGCTGCGCACGCCACAGCCGGTGAGCGTGAAGCGGCTCGATAAGTTGTGGGCGCAGATTCAGAGCTGAGCAGGCGAGCGAGGCCATGCTGCACCGGGCTCCACAGTGAGAACCGCCGCAGCCGGACACAACCGCTCGGGCTGAGCTTGTCGAAGCCTTGCGCGGCGCTTCGACTACGCTCATTGAACGGCTTCAGGCGGGGCTGCGCCGACGCAGGTAGCGGCGGCGCATTCGGAGCAGGAGGGGTGGGTTTGGGTCGATCAGCGCCTGCAGCTGCTCCAGCGCCATGCCCCGCTCACGGGCCTTGCCCACGCGCAGGGCGTCAAACAGCGCCAGCAGCTCGTACAGCTTGGCATCTTGCATGGCGGCAAAGGGCATGGCAGGGTGCAACGGCTCTATTCAATATTCGCAAATCGCGAATATTGAGTACAAGCTAATCGAGCTTCAGTGGCAAGTTTTTGATTCAAAATGGCACCTAGGGAACCTCTTCACGAATCGGTTCTGGCTATGCCACAGCAATGCCTGAACTTAAAACAGCACTTGTTTTGAGTCATGAGGCGTGCGCAGCACGCCCAGCAGGCCCTTGGCGAGGGCCACTGGCC
>Ga0209958_1000747_pt1 | contig 40132 bp, 31 predicted proteins | sample ThiBio_inoc_plan_FD_183942 | JGI IMG/M metagenome (GOLD analysis project Ga0209958, IMG submission 183942) | Wastewater bioreactor microbial communities from Cape Town, South Africa - Thiocy_inoc_plan (SPAdes) | ecosystem: Engineered > Bioremediation > Thiocyanate > Unclassified | place: South...
AAAAATCTTCGGTTGCGCTGGATCAACCCATTGGGTAATACCATGACCTAGGTTTGCGATATAGCCCGTTTTCTCACCATTGGCATAAGCATCATCCAGCATTGCTTTCACTGATTTTTCTATTGAAGCGGCTGAACCATAAAGCACAGCTGGATCTAAATTACCTTGTAAGGCTGCCCGTCCTGCAACCACATCACGCGCAGTATAAAGCGGTGTGGTCCAATCTAGACCAAAGGCATCAGCACCCGTGGTCAACATGGTCTCCAACCACTGACCGCCACCTTTGGTGAACACAATAATCGGAACACGTTGACCATCTTTTTCACGTTGAAGACCTGCAATAATCTTGGTCATATAATTCAATGAGAATTCAACATACTCTCTATGCGCAAGCGCACCACCCCAGCTATCAAAAATCTGAATCGCTTGTGCACCTGCATCAATTTGCGCATTCAAATAATCAATCACTGAATCAGCCAAATGATCTAGCAAAGCATGTAATACTTCTGGCTGCGCGTACATCATATTTTTAATGAAGCGAAACTCTTTGCTAGATCCGCCTTCAACCATATAAGTCGCTAAAGTCCAAGGACTACCCGAAAAGCCAATCAACGGAACTTGTCCATTTAAAGCAGAACGGATGGTCGAGACTGCATTCATGACATAGGCCAGATCAGACTTGGCATTGAGTTTAGGTAAATTCGCCACATCTTGTTCAGTGCGAACTGTTTTATGAAACTTCGGCCCTTCACCTGTTTCAAAATATAGACCTAAACCTAGAGCATCAGGCACTGTTAAAATATCTGAAAATAAAATTGCAGCATCCAGTTCATAACGGCGTAATGGCTGCAAGGTCACTTCACAAGCAAAGTCAGTATTTTTACATAGAGATAAGAAATCCCCTGCCTGCGCACGAGTTTCACGATATTCTGGTAAATAACGTCCTGCTTGACGCATCATCCATACAGGTGTGGTGTCTACAGGTTCACGTAATAAAGCTCGTAAAAAACGATCATTTTTCAACGTTGTCATTACCCATCTCTAAATTGTTTCGTATAGCGCGCATCATAACAAAGTTAGCTTGGAATTTATAATTTCAATCGTACTCAAATTTATGCGCTTAAATAAATTTCGCTTTTACACAAAACTGCTACTGCAAGTGACATTATTTTCTGTAATACTTGCAATATCTTATATCTCAATATGAATAATTCTTAAGGTTGAATTACATGTTTGTTCGCTCATTACTCGCTATGAGTTTAAGTTGTATTCTTGCTAATGTTGCTTTTGCTGCTCCAACAACTGAGCAACCATTAAATCCAAAACAAATTTCGGGTTCAGTACAAGATCCTATTGATCCATTAGCGATTGAACGTAGCGCTTCCAGTGTTGTTGCTGATCCTGCTTCAAGTGTTGCTGCACCAGCAGCATCTGAGCCACAAATTAATACGGGTGCTGCATCAGTTGTATCGCAAAAATTAGAAAGTACACCAGATACCACCACCACGACAGCTGCTCCAGCGACTAAAATTTCGTGGACACTCGATAGCATGAATAATGCTGAATACCCTGAAGGTTTACCAAAAGGACAGCTTCCCGCCTACGCACGCGCACATGTCATGTTGAACAATGCACATGCATCACCAGGTGCGATTGATGGTTCAAACGGTAAAAATACATTAAAAGCAATTGCGTCATTCCAACAAATGAATGGTTTAACGCCTACAGGTCAGTTGACACAAGAAACATGGGATGCCTTGGTTGCAAAACAAACCAAGCCTGCCTACGTTGAGTACACGATTACAGATGCTGACTTAAAAGGTCCATATGCAGACTCAATCCCGTCTGACTATGCATTACAAGCCAAAATGAAAGGTTTGTATTACACCCGCGTTACCGAAATGTTGGGTGAAAAATTCCATATGGATGAAAATTTCTTAAAGAAATTAAATCCGACGGCTACATTCAAAAAAGCAGGTGAAAAGATTATTGTGGCCAATGTCCGCAATGACCTACCTGAAGATATTCATTTGATTGTTGCACACAAAGGCGCAAGACAGCTTTATTTGTTCAACAGTCGTAATCAAATGATTGCATCATTTCCTGCAACAATTGGTAGTACTGACACGCCTTCTCCAACAGGTACCTATAAAGTAGTAGGTGTGGCAAAAAATCCTTGGTATAGCTATTCACCATCGAACTTCGTGCAAGGTAAAAACCTTAAACCACTTTCTTTACCACCAGGTCCAAATGCACCAGTCGGTAATATTTGGATTGGTTTAAGCAAAAAATCTTTTGGTATCCATGGCACACCTAATCCATCTTTAATTTCTAAGACTGCATCACATGGTTGTATTCGTTTAACCAACTGGGATGCCAATGACTTAGGCGCTAAAGTTCGTTCAGGCGTAACGGTAAAATTCTTGGAATAATCTGAGTATTTTCAATAAAAACCGAATATCAGTAATGTTATTCGGTTTTTTAATTTCAAATATTTTCTTCTATATTCGGCAAAGGCTGATAATAAATTTGATTACGCCCAAGCTGCTTGGCTCGATATAGCGCCTTATCTGCTGTATGTATCAACATCTCTTGGCTAATTTTAGCATTACCATTAAATACCGTGATCCCTAAACTAATAGTCACATGGTTAGATACCAGAGATTTATCATGTGGAATCATTAAACGATCAATGGCGCGATAAATATTGGTTGCAACCGCATAAGCCCCTTGTGCAGAAGTTTCAGGTAATAACACCACAAACTCTTCCCCACCATAACGTGCAATAAAATCCATATGTCGAATCGAGCTTTTAATGGTTTTCGCAATGGCCGAGATCACTTGATCACCCATTTGATGCCCATAAAAATCATTATAGTTTTTAAAATAATCAATATCGATAAACAGCACCGACAACGATTTGCGCTCTTTACAAGCTAAATCATAATAATAGGTACACATCTCTTCAAATGTACGGCGATTTGATACATCAGTCAGTTCATCATGCTGACTCAAATGTAATAATTCAGAAGCCTGAATACGTAAAATCTGCTCATCGATTTCTGAAATTTTAGACTTTATAAATATTTTTCTTTCTTTTGAAGTCAGCATCACGCTAATCGAAAAACCAAGCAGTAAGCTTCCAATCAGCGTCCGCCCCACCATGAGAAAGTCACTTGAGTTATCAGCCCCATATAAAAGAAATAAGATCGTAATTGCAGCCAATGAACCAATCCACAACATATGTAAAGGACGGATGCCACTAAGAATAAATCCCAACATATATAGGAATGCAATGAGGACCATAGCCTGATTTTGCAGCACCAGATTTGAAACACTCATCATCAAGACTGAGGTTAATACAATGGTCAGAAACACAATCAGGCAAGCAGCAGGGTAAAATAAAGCATTGAGTTTTTTAAAACGAGAGAAAGCCCAGAATAAGAACAGTGCAATACCAACAACGATCAGACTGAGAATACTGTATATAAAATCGAGGACAAAATATGTACTTCCACGAATCACGAGAAAGTTAGATGGCAGAATTAACAACACAAATATGGTATAGGTAATGACGCCCTGACCAAAGAACTGAATCGCATTGAGACGAGTTCGATCAACATTAAACTTCCAAAATTCATTTTCTAATTTTTGCGGTAAAGTTTGATGAGTATTTTTGGATTTAGAGTGTTGGGCAACAAGCTGCTCTAGGTCCTCTTTTGACCTCCGTAATTGATCAAGATCGTAGCTGTTGTCCATTCCATCTACTCTTTTTATACTGCACTATTATTGTGCCGCATAAAAAATAACATAATTTCTCATTTTGTCATGTGCTTTGCTTAACCACTTATCCGTAATTGTAGTTACCATTTTCACACTTTATGCATTATTATTTGTATTATTTTTAAGTTTGAAGTAGACCTTGAATACGCTTACACTTTTGCAACCTGATGATTGGCACGCACACCTGCGTGATGGTTTAGCTTTAAAACGTACTGTCCCTGATTTAGCCAAACAATTTGCACGCGCAATTTGTATGCCCAATCTTGTTCCACCCGTTAAAACCGTAGAAGAAGCTTTAGCTTATCGCGAGCGTATTCTTGCCCATGTGCCTGAAGGCTTACATTTTGATCCACGGATGGTACTTTATTTTACCGATCATACTTCTCCAGATGAAGTGCGTAAAATTAAAGAGTCTGAATTCGTCAATGCCATCAAGCTTTATCCAGCGGGTGCAACCACCAACTCAGATAATGGTGTCAGTGATATTCGTAAAGTCTATGCCGTGATTGAACAACTGGAAGAACATCAGGTTCCATTGTTACTGCATGGAGAAGTCACCCATAATCACGTTGATATTTTTGATCGTGAAAAAAAATTCTTAGATGAAGTCCTGTCGCCTTTATTGAAACAGTTCCCAAAACTAAAAGTCGTGTTAGAGCACATTACAACAAGTGATGCGGCGAATTTTGTACTGGAACAAGATCGTAATGTTGCAGCAACCATTACTCCTCAACATTTATTATTCAACCGTAATGATATGTTAGTGGGTGGTGTCAAACCACACTTCTATTGCTTACCCATTTTAAAGCGTCAAACGCATCAAACAACATTGTTGGAAGTCGCAACCAGTGGTAATCCAAAATTTTTCTTAGGCACTGACAGTGCACCACATGCACAAAATGCCAAAGAGAATGCTTGTGGTTGTGCAGGTTGCTATAGTGCACCAAATGCGATTGAACTGTATGCACAAGCCTTTGATCAGGTTGGTAAGTTAGAGCGACTAGAAGGCTTTGCCAGTATGTTTGGTGCTGATTTCTACGGCCTACCACGCAATACTTCAACCATTACCTTGGTGAAAGAAGACATTACCGTCGCTGAATCTTTTGATTATCTCGAAGATCAGAAAATTATTCCACTTCATGCAGGTAAAACCCTGCAATGGAGAAAAGTGTGACCCAAGAAGAAAACAAAGCGCCTGTCATTGGTCAGCGTTTTCGTGGATTTTTACCAGTTGTTGTCGATGTGGAAACAGCAGGCTTTAATTCGCAAACCGATGCGCTACTTGAAATTGCATGCATACCGATTGTCTATGATGAACATGGGCAATTTGTCCCAGGCCCATCTTTCCAAGCACACATCAATCCTTTTGAAGGTGCGAATCTAGACCGCCGCTCATTAGACTTCATTGGTATTGATCCTTTCAATCCAATGCGTGTTGCAATGGCTGAAGATGAGCGCAGCGCTTTGCGTCGTATTTTCAAATCATTGAATGAAGTGCGTAAAGCCCAGCACTGTACTCATGCTGTCTTAGTGGGTCACAATGCACACTTTGATTTAGGTTTCCTGCAAGCTGCAATTGCACGCTCTGGCACCAAAAATCAAAACCCGTTTCACAGTTTCTCCGTCTTCGATACTGTTACCTTAAGTGCGGTCATGTTTGGGCAAACCGTGTTGGCACGTGCTTGTATTCAGGCTGGAATCGAATTTGATGGTAAAGAAGCGCACTCTGCTTTATACGATACTCAGAAGACTGCTGAACTGTTTTGCTATATTTTGAACAAACTGTCTCCTCACCTTCTTGACAGTTTGGTGACAGAACCCTAATATACACCCACCTCAAGAAGTCCCTATCGTCTAGAGGCCTAGGACATCGCCCTTTCACGGCGGTAACCGGGGTTCGAATCCCCGTAGGGACGCCAAATTTGAAAAAGCCACTGCATTTTAAGACAGTGGCTTTTTTATTTGCTTAGAACAATAAAAAGGACTCCGAAGAGTCCTAATATATCTTATGCAGACTTCCGCGAATTAACCCGACCTTTGACCACCGCCTTGATATTCCCTTTGGCATAGTTCAAGAAGACCAACAGTGGCGATAATTTTGGATTCGGCTTTTTACCTTGTCCAATGGCTTTGAACTGTGCCGCATACCAAATGATTTCCATAATTGCCATTTTATCGACAAACGGAATTCCTGTTTTAATTTGATTCACTGCATAACGCACATCATGACCTGCGATTAAACGTTCAGGTAAATCAACTTCAACCGCCAATGGGCGCGCAATCCCAATAAAATCACATGCGCCACTTTCCAGCGCAGCATTCATTCCTTCAACAGTACGGAAACCACCTGTCACCATCAATTTACAGGCAACATGTTGACGAATTTTTTCTGCAAATTCCAAGAAATACGCTTCACGCGCAATGGTACTGGCCTTACGTTTTTCTGCCTTAGCACCCGCCATTGCGGGAGCCTCATAAGTTCCTCCAGAAATTTCGATAATATCGATTCCCGCAGCATCAATCGCTTTAAACACGGCAATGACATCTTCCTCTGTAATCCCACCGCGCTGGAAATCTGCCGAGTTCAGTTTGACTGAAATAATGAAGTTTTCAGAAGTTGCATCACGCACCGCCTGATAAGCATCGATCAAGAAACGCATACGATTCTCAATCGAACCGCCCCATTGATCTGTACGTTTATTGGTCAAAGGCGATAGAAATTGGCTAATCAAATAACCATGTGCACCATGTAATTGCACACCTTCAAAACCCGCTTTTTCACAGACTGCAGCTGCTGTCGCAAAACGCTGGATAATATCTAAAATTTCGTCGTGTTTAAGTTCACGTGGTGTGCCAAACATTGCTGCAAGCATTGGGCTAAATGGCACAGCTGAGGGTGCGACCGTTTCCTTGTTTAATCCCTTTGGACATTGACGACCAGGATGTGACAATTGAATCAATTGCACCATGCCATGTTTCTTACCAACCGCTGCCCATTGCTTGAGTTTTTCCAAATCACGTTCGGTTTCAATTGCAACCACACCTGGCTCATTCTTGGCGCCCACATTTACCATCACGTTTCCAGTAATGGCACAGCCCAAACCACCTTTTGCCCATGCTTCGTATAGACCAATCAATAGATCATTGGGTTGCCCTGCATCATTGGCAAGTGCCTCGCTCATCGCCCCTTTGATAATGCGGTTTTTAAATATGGTATTGCGAATCTGGATACTGTCTGCAATCTGACTCATGGTCATCCTCTGCTACAATTAGAGTATTTACTCTAACTTAATCTGATTATTGTTACTGTCAAGCATTCTTCCGATGAACTGACAATAGCATATGTCAATTTAATTACAATGCTAATATTCACTCGCGGAAATCAGTTGGCGGGTATATTCCGTCTGAGGCTGGCTAAATAAAAGTGCTGTGGCTTGATATTCCAAAGCTTTACCCTGATGCATCACCAAGACTTTTTGACATAGTGCTTTAATGACTTGTAAGTCATGACTAATAAAGAGATAGCTAATTTGTTCTTGCTGCTGCAAACGACGTAACAATTGAATGATGGCTGACTGCGTGCTTCGATCTAAAGCAGAGGTCGGTTCATCTAAAATCAGTAGCTTTGGTTTTAGCACCAATGCTCTTGCAAGTGCGACACGTTGCCGTTGCCCACCAGAAAGCTGATGTGGATACTTATCTTTATCCGCTAAAGATAATTCAACTTTTGCCAAAACAGCATCAACTTCAACTTGGCGCTGTTGCTTTGAAATGGATTGAAGATGAAGCCCTTCTGCTATGATCTGTTCGACTGACATACGAGGATTCAGGCTGCTAAAAGGGTCCTGAAATACAATCTGGAAATCACCTCTGAATGGTCTTAGCTGCTTCTGGGTCAACTGATTTAAATCATGTGACTGAAAATAAATATGGCCTTGACTACGAATCAACCGTGCAATTGCCAAAGCCAGTGATGATTTACCTGAACCACTCTCCCCAACAATTCCCAAAGCTTCGCCCTGAGACAGACTCAACTGAATAGATGCTGCTGCAACCTTATATGCTTTAACCCGATGAAATAACCCCTGCCGAATCGGATATTTGACCGTGACATCGTTCAGTTCAAGCAAGGTTTGTGTCGGCTGCATTACCAAGGCTTGTCCAAAATCATGATTGAGTAAATTCTGGGTATAGCTCGTTTTAGGATGAGTAAATATATTCTGAACAGTACCTTGTTCTTCAACACGCCCTTGATTCAGTACCACGATATGATCAGCATAAGCTTTGACCAAATTCAGGTCATGACTAATCAAAATGATCGCCATCTTTCGTTGCTGCTGTAGCCGATTTAATAAGGTTAAAATCTGCGCTTGCAACACCACATCTAAAGCTGTGGTTGGCTCATCAGCAATCAGAATTTCTGGTTCTAAAGCCAAAGCCATTGCCAACATGACCCGTTGCCTTTGCCCACCAGACAACTCATGTGGATAGCACTTCAGTAGATCTATTGCATCGTTGATTTCGACATCCTGTAACAATGCCACGCAACGCTGCTGAATTTCAGCTTTTGCAACACCAAGTCGCAATAAACTCTCACCTAATATCCGTTCTACCTTGTGCAACGGGTTTAAAGCGGTCATTGGCTCTTGGAAAATCATGCCAATACGTTTACCACGAATCTGCTGTAACTGACGCTGACTCAACGCCAGCAAGTTTTCTCCATCGAGTTCCACTTTGCCTTGCACTGTAAAGTTTTCTGGCAATATCCCCAATAGAGCCAACGCACTGATGGTTTTACCTGAACCACTTTCACCGACCAGTGCAATCGTCTGTGCAGGATATAAATCAAAGCTCAACGCTTCCAGCAAGCACTGCCCTGTTCCATTACAAATATTGAGTTGCTGAACAGTGAATAAAGCTGATTGATCAAACTGTTTAGCGTCTTGGGTCAAATGCATCACGGGCAGCCTCCCCAATATAAATCAATAATGAAAGAACAATTGCCAGCGTAAAGAAACCGGAAAGAGCCAACCATGGCGCATCCAGGTTATTTTTGCCTTGTAATAATAATTCCCCCAATGAAGCCGCATCAGGCGGTAAACCATAACCTAAGAAATCCAGTGCAGTTAAGGCAATAATATTGGCGGTCAGCATAAACGGAATCTGCGACAAACTTGAACTCATTGCATTCGGTAAAATGTGCTTGAAGATAATTTGCTGGTCACTTAGTCCCAATGCTTGCGCTGCACGCACATAGTCATAATTGCGCGCACGTAAGAACTCTGCACGTACTAATCCAACCAATTCAGTCCAGCCAAATAGCAACATGATCAAAAATAGCCAATAAATACTCGGACTAAACATACTGACCAAAATCATGACTATGAACAACATCGGCAAGCCACCCCAGACCTCCAAAATTCGCTGCCCAATTAAATCAATCCAGCCCCCATAGTAGCCCTGTATTGCGCCAACCATGATGCCGATCAACGCAGAACACAGCGTTAAAGCAAACCCAAATAAAAGAGAAACACGCAGACCATACAAAATTCGGGCAAATACATCACGACCTTGGTCATCAGTTCCAAGCCAATTTTGTGAACTCGGCGCTGAAGGTACGGGTACTGCCAATGATAAATTTGGCGTTTGATAAGAAAAAGCGATGGGGGGTGAAATCATCCAACCCTGTTTTTGAATCAGTTGTTTTACCGCAGGATCTTGATAATCTGTCGCTGTCTCAAATCCACCACCAAAGGTGGTTTCTGGATAATCATTCAAAATCGGGAAATAAAAAGACTGCTGATAGCGAACCAACAGCGGTTTGTCATTGGCAATCAATTCAGCAAATAAGGACAATACAAAAATCGTTAAAAATAAAATCAGACAGCGAAAGCCCAATTTATTTTGCCTAAATCGATCAAAACGCGCACGTATCAAAGGGGACATTATTTACCACCTCTTGATTCAAAATCAATGCGTGGATCAATCATCTGATACAGCACATCACCGATTAAACGCAACAACATCCCAAATAAGGTAAATAAAAATAAAGTCCCGAAAATCACAGGATAATCACGCTGGGTAATCGCTTCAAAACCTAATAGACCAATCCCATCTAAATTAAAAATGATTTCGATAAATAAATTACCGACAAAGAAAATACCGACTAATGCTTCTGGTAAGGCTGCCACCACCACCAAAATCGCATTGCGAAACACATGTCCATAAAGAATCTGATTGTCATTCAGTCCTTTGCTGCGAGCAGTGAGCACATAAGGCTTTTTCAGTTCTTCAACAAAAGAATATTTAGCCAAATAAGTCAGTGCCGCAAAACTGCCCAATACCATACTCAAGATGGGCAAACTCATATGCCATAGATAATCTTGTACTTTTGACCATAGGCTCAATTGAGCAAAGTTCTCTGAAACCAGACCTTGTAATGGAAACCATTGCAAATAACTGCCCCCTGCAAAAAAAACAATCAACACAATAGCAAACACAAAGGATGGAATGGCATAACTCACTGCCAATAATAACGAGGTAGATTGATCAAACAATAAGCCATTGTTTTTGGCTTTTTTGATGCCAAGCGGGATTGCGATCAGATAAATCAGGAAGGTGCTCCACAAGCCCAAAGACAACGTGACAGGCAGCTTTTCGTATAGCAGTTGGGTCACAGGTTTATCTTTAAAAAAGCTGCTACCAAAATCCAGATGCATATAACCTTTAAGCATGAGCCAGAAACGTTCTGCGGCAGGACGATCAAAACCATATTGGGCTTTGATTTTTTCAATCATTTCTGGACTTAACCCCCGTGCACCTTCATATTGTGCCAAAGTGGTCAAACCTGAGGGTGCACTATTGCCTACCCCTAGGCCTTGCGCATTCTGGATTTGCTGAATCGCTTGTTCGACTGGTCCACCTGGGGCAATTTGCACAATACAAAAATTAATCAATAAAATGAAAAATAATGTCGGGATCATCAATAACATTCTTTTTAGAATATAGTGAACCATTGAAGTCGAACCCTTATTAATTTATTTACTAAGTTTTTATAAAATCTAACATGAGATAAAATACGCGGAAACGTCATCCACAACCTGCGTGTTATAAACAAGATAATGTTTTTGCGAAATAATAAAAGAGGTCCAATAAGTAAACAGGTTTTGTGGATGACAATGCCTTTGGTTACTTTGGGCGAAACCAAAGTAACTCCAGCTGAAAGCTTATCTTGAAATTAAGATGAGAACTCGGTAAGACTCCGTTATATTAATCTAACGTCTTCATCAAACGCTAGTCAAAACCATTCTAATTAATGCTTTTGTATAGACTGCTCCTGTTTCTTAGCCTTATTTGCATCGACCCACCAATATTCCCATCCTACAGAAAGTTTTGGCTTAACCGAAGGCTGCTGATAGATGTCCCAATAGGCAAACCAACGTTCAGGCTTCCCAAAAGTCAAAATTTGATAATACCCTGCACGTAACAAGCGATCGAGCACGCGTGTATATAACACCACTTCTTCACGGTTTTTTGCTGCCACAATTTTCGCGATCATCTGATCAATCGCAGGATTCTTGATCCCTGAATAATTATAATTGCCTGCCTCATCTGCAGCAGCACTTCCCCAGAATTGAGCTTGTTCTTTTCCTGGGGTTAAAGTCTGGGGCAATTTCAACACCATCATATCAAAATCTTGATGCCGAATCCGCTCCATATATTGCGGCACATCCACTTGCCGTAACTGAACCTGAATGCCTAAACGCTTCAAATTCCGCACAAACGGCATTAATTCACGTTGTGGGTTTTCCTGTTGCATCAATAATTCAATTCGAATGGCTTTGCCAGTTCGATCATATAATTGACCATTACGAATCAGATAACCAGCATCTTTTAAGATCTGTTGTGCAGTCAATAAATTCTGTCGATTGAAACCACTGCCATCCGAAACAGGATAGCGCCAATCAGCCAAAATGCCTTGTCGCATCACTGGATTGAACTGGGCCCAAAATGGCTTTAATAAATTTAATTCAGCAGCATTCGGGCGGCCTGTTGCAGCTAAATCGGTATTGTCAAAATAGCTTTGCAAGCGCCGATTTTGGTTAAAGAACAGTGCCTTATTCTGCCACTCAAAATCATAAGCATAGGTCAGTGCCTGACGTAGATAAATATCATTGAGTGGCGCACGGCGGATATTAAACACCAAGCTTTGGATATCTAGAGGAGTACCTAACTGCGCTTTATATTTTTTGACTAAACCTGATTTCGCTGCTGGAAAGTTATAAGCCGTCATCCAGTTACGAATATTTTTTTCTTCGTATAAATTGAATTGTCGAGATTTGAATCCTTCAAAACTGACATCTAAATTACGATAATACACATATTTGAGTTGATCAAAATTATAGCGACCTTTGTTTACCGGCAAATCTTTGCCCCAATAGTTTGGACTGCGCTTATAACTAATACTCCGTCCTGCATCAATTCTGTCGACGATATAAGGCCCCGATCCTACAATCGGTTGAAGAGTAACTCGACTAAAATCTTTATTTTTCCAATCTAATTTTGAGTAGATCGGCAGGCTCGCTACGATCAGTGGCATTTCCACATTGTTCTTAGACTTAAAAATAAATTTGATTTGAAGTTTAGATAGCACTTCAGTTTTAGCTAAATCTGACAAATACATTTGAAAGCCTAAATTGGCTTTGGTCTGATAGGTATCGAAGGTAAATTTCACATCTTCAGCAGTTACAGGCTGACCATTATTAAATCGCGCTTGAGGATTCAAGTGGAAGATCACTGACTGCAAATGATCTGGATCATAACTGACCTTTTCAGCAAGTAAGGGATACATCACACGTGGCTCATCCAGCGAACGATCCATCAAGCTATCAAATAGATAATTGACACCTTCAGTCGAATTGCCCTTGCCATTCATACTATTTAAATTATCAAATGTCCCCAAACTCGATTGGCTCAGCGTTCCCCCCTTCGGTGCATTCGCATTAGCATAAGGCATCACCTTGAGCTGCGCATATTTAGGTTGCACATGCATCGCCAGATACGGCGTGGTTTGCATTGCCGCAAATGAAGACTGAGCAAAAAGGCTTAGTCCAGCATATAGACTAAGCCTTTTGATTAAACGTAAATGAATCATTTACAATTACAAGTTAGGCACTTTAATCACATCACCGATGCGTAATTGAGTACTTGGGGTCAGATCATTCATTTCCGCCAATGCACTTGTGTCTAAACCATAACGGCTTGCCAAGCCGATTAATGTATCACCACGTTTGACTTTGTATTCACTCACTGTTTTAGGCACTGCAATATTCTGACCACGTTGCAGGCTTGCATTGGCTTTCAGATTATTTAACTCCGCCAATTCACGTCCAGACATCCCAAAACGATTGGCAATACTGTTTAAAGACTCTCCCGCTTTTACGGCATATCTTTCAGTATTACGACTTGATGCTGAAGTCTTGGTCGTTGTTTTGCTGTCATCTACTTTTGCTGTTTCAGTTTTTGGTAAATCGCCAGTCAATTTGAGCTTTTGACCAATACGAACATTACTGCCGCGCGTTAAACCATTTAAACCGGCAACATAGTCGAGCTGTAAATTATGACGGCTCGCGATATTACCTAGCGTATCGCCAGATTTAACCGTATAAACATCAGGTGTAGTTTCTTCTCTCGATTTGCTTGTATTGCTAGCAGTGGTTTTTGCAGGTGCCTCACCCGTCAGTTTCAAACGTTGCCCCACACGAACACCAGCGGTTCTTTCCAAACCATTCAGATCAGCCACATAGCTCAGTTGCAGATTGTACTTGGCTGCAATCGCATTCAAACTGTCACCAGACTGCACCACATACTGATCAGGCACAGTTGAACCCGCAGGAATCTTTATGCTTTGACCTAAACGCACACCACTATTCGCCTTTAAATTATTTAGCTCAGCCAACTCGCTCAAGCTAATTTTCGACTTGGTTGCAATACTAGATAAGGTATCACCACGTTGCACGGTATAATTTTCAGTTTTATAACTGGTCGATGCGCTGACATTGTCGTATTTCACACTGCTCTTCGTTGGCTCAGTTGTTTCCTGAGTTGAAGAAACTTCGTGTAAGGGTACATTAATTTTTTGTCCAACGAATAAGCTGCTACCGGCAGTTAAACCAGAAGTTAAATCAGCCAGTTCCTGATTCGACAATGCATAACGATCAGCAATCAGCTTTAAATATTCACCACGCTTGACCGTATAGGATTTGGTGGCAATTTTTTGAATCGCTGTAGCTTTGCTTTCAGTTGTACGTGTTGCCTGTTGCGCTGTACGGCTATTACTCTTTGGCTCAATCAAGGTTAATTTTTGCCCAACAAATAAACCATCTGTCACAGACAAATTATTATAATCCGCCAACTGTTTCAGGCTTAAATCAAAGCGTGAAGCCAAGTTAGTTAAACTATCCCCTGACTGCACCACATAACTATCGGGTTTTTCTGCAGCTTTCGGCGCTTCAGGTTTGGCATCATATAAATATAAGCTTGCGCCAACAAATAAGGTGCCGTTTGGATCAATCTGATTCCACTGTGCAATATCACGCCAGTTCACACCATTTTTTTGCGCAATAATCGCTAAAGTATCACCTGGTTGTACCACATAAGTGCTGCGCTTGCCTTTCGGTGCAACCACTACCACATCAGTATCGGTTTTGATATATGGCTTACCTTGGTTACGCTTGGCATCTTCACTATTGGCCGTTGCACTGTCTTCAACCAAGTTCTTTGGATAAGCAAAGCCCTTACTGACTTCTTGACCTTTCTCATCGGCAACCGACTGGCTGGTTTGGATTGCTGTTAATTTAATCTTGCCATCAAATGGATCGACAATTTCTGTGCCCTTCGGCGCAATCGCCTTGATTTCAGCCACAACCTGATCTCGTTCAGCTTGTGTTGCTTGTGGCTCTAACACTTGGGCCACTGTTTCTTTCTTACCTTCTTCTTTAATTGCAGCCGTAATTTGCTCACGCTCTTTCGAAGAAATTGGCGGTTCAGTCACCACAGGTTTCACATTTGTTGCAGGTGTAATCGCAACTGGAATACGCGGTGCGCTCGGCACATCTGCCGCTGCAGCAAATGAGGCTAAAGCATTCGAGCCTCTAGGTGTGCTGACCTTACTGGTACTTGAAATTGATGATGTTGGTCGAGAAGTATTACTTGCCGTTAAATTCGGTGGTGTTGCTGTTGATGAGCTACTAATTTGGCTGGTACTTGTCGTGGTACGAACCGTGGTTGAAGTACTCAACGGATTGGTATTCATCGGCGGCGGAGTTTTATTACTTGCCCAGAAACCACCAGAACTTGCTTTACCGGAACGTAGTTTTGCATCAATCGAAGGACTGAGGTCGGCAGGAATTAAAATACGCATCGGGCTCATTGGATCAACCATCTCACCTCGATAACCTGGGTTCAATGCATAAAGCTCAGCACGACTTAAACCCGTGATTGAAGCAATCTGATTCAATTCAAGAGGTGCCGCCAAACTGACTTCACGGAAGTGAGGACGGTTAGCAATCGGTGGTAAGCTCACACCATAAGCATTTGGATTTTTAATAATTTGTGCTACAGCCAAGAAACGCGGAACATAGTTCATGGTTTCTTGCGGCAATTTCAATGACCAATAATCAGTTGGTAAACCTGCGGCGCGGTTGCGGTTAATTGCTTGTTGGATACGCCCTGGACCCGCATTATAAGCGGCCAGTGCAAGCTCCCAAGAACCGAACTGATTATATAAGCTACCAAAGAATTCATATGCTGCACGTGTCGATTCGACCACGTCACGACGGCCATCATAGAGGCTGGTTTGTTGTAAGCCATAAATTCGGCCCGTACTTGGAATAAACTGCCATAAACCTGCCGCTGCAGCACTACTAGTCGCAGCAGGGTCATAGGAACTTTCAATAATTGGCAATAATGCCAGTTCTGTTGGCATACCACGACGTTCAGCTTCTTTTACGGTGTGATATAAATAGCGGCTGGCACGTGCACTTAAACGGTCTAAATACGGTTGACGTGAAATAAACCAGCTACGTTGCGCTTCAATACGAGAATCCCAATGATTCAAGTCCATCTTGAATCCAACTGTCATTCGTTTCCACACATCACCGTGTTTCAGCACCAATAGACGATCGCCTTCCACGGCACGCATATCTGTTGCAGATAACAAGTCCTCAAGCGAATCTAAGCTACTGGCATCCAGATAACCTGAACCTGCTTGCTTAGAAGATGATGCTTTACTTGATTGAGGGGTTGAAGAACACCCTGTGGTGATTCCCAACGCAACGAGAGCAGAAGTAAGTACAGTAATTTTGAATAATGATGTTGCAGATGTTTGCGACACCAATGTGCTCGATTTATACATAAAAACTTCCAGTCAACTCACGCTAGTTTATTTCTTCGATTTGCCATTGTAGTAAAGCATGGCACTTAGACAAGGCAATAATTTAACGTGATTTGCATGGAAATGTTACAAGAAATTAAAAAAGATGAGTTTTGTAACGTTCAGAATCGGAATTTAGCTTTACAATACAAGACATCGCTCGAAAATGCTAAAATTCGCTACTTACTTAAGCCCAAGGTAAATTGGCTTAGGTAATCCTTGAATATTGAGCATTCCTTTTTCGGATTGCACATACTCAATTTTTATTCTGCTTAAATTGTTCAGGTTCAGATATGTCACAAACAATCACTCTTTACGTTGATGGCGCATGCAAAGGTAACCCAGGTCTTGGTGGTTGGGGTGCGTATGTCATTACCGAACAAGGTGAGCATAAACTGTTTGGCGGTGAACCAGAGACAACCAATAATCGTATGGAGCTTCAAGCGGCGATTGAAGGTGTTTCATTCTGCCCCACCGATGCGCGTTTAATCATCTGGACTGACTCCAATTATGTCAAACAAGGCATCACCGAATGGATTCACGGTTGGAAAAAGAAAAACTGGAAAGATGTTAAAAATCCAGATCTATGGCAAAAGCTAGATGCCGTCTGTGCCAATCGTGAAATCGAATGGAACTGGATCAAGGGCCATGCAGGACATGCAGGCAATGAAATGGCAGACCAATTGGCCAACTTAGGTGCTGAACAAACGGCACAACAACTTAAATCTGCAACACAGGCTAACGCTGATACAAAAAAGCCTGAATCCGATTGGCTCTTAAATGATCCTTTCGGATTAGATATTGAAGTGGATAGCGATGAAATGATCGAAGAATCAGAACTTGAAGAAGTATTGGATCATATGGATGAAAAGGCAGCATCAGATGAAGTAGTAGAAGCTACTCCATTAAATCAGCATCCTCACATTGTCATCACCAGAGCAAAATTAGATTTACAAGGCCCGCGCCAACTGATTCTCGATACTGAAACCACAGGTTTTTACTATCAAGATGGTGACCGTATTATCGAAGTCGGTGCGATTGAAATGATTAACCGCAAGCTCACAGGCAGCTCGATTCATATCTATATCAATCCTGAAAAACCTGTCGGCGACTCTGAAAATGTGCATGGTATCAGCGATGACTTTTTAAAAGACAAACCTAAATACGCTGAAATTTCCGATGTACTTTTTGACTTCCTAAAAGGTGCCGAAATTATCGCGCATAACGCGACCTTCGATATGAACTTCTTGGATATGGAGTTCAAACGCACTGGATTACCTCCGCTTTCTGAGGTCTGCGAAGTTACCGATACCTTGGCGATGGCCAAAAATAAGCATCCTGGACAAAAAAACTCTTTGGATGCCTTGGTCCGTCGTTACGAAATTCCAGCGCGAGATCGTACTTTCCATGGTGCCTTACTCGATGCCGAAATCTTGGCCGATGTTTATCTTGCCATGACCGGTGGGCAAGTTTCATTTGATATGGATGCCCTTTCACAAACAGAACAGAACCAAGGCAAAATCACTCGTCAGCGAGTACAAATCGACCTCCCTGTGATCGAGCCATCAGAACATGAATTAAATGAACATGAGACCTGGGTCAAACAATTCGAACAAAAACATGGAGAACCTTGCCTTTTCGCAAAATAAATTTGCAGCTCACTGTAATTTTTTGTATTTCAAGGCTCTAAAGTTAAGTTATATTAAGCCTTAAAGATTTAGACCTCCTAAAAAAGGAGGTCCATGGATATAACAACTTAGGAAAGGTGTAGGTCATATGTCTTACCAAACCTCGATTCATTTCGACCCAACGGCATTATTAATAATAAAAAATGAAATCGACAATTCGATTAAATTGGTAGAAACAGCGGTCAATACCCTTGCCGAAGAACAAGCATTACCATTCGGGATTGATGATGCGCTGAACCAATTTGAACAATGTACACAAGTGCTGGCATTAATTGATATGCCGCATTTATCGCAAATTACCCAATACTCTGCTGAGTTGATGCGTAAAATTATGGCACAACCCCAGCAGATTCAAACCAGTGATGTGATTGCCCTCAGTGAAGGCACCACCATGCTGAAGCGTTATATTGAATTCATTTGCTTACGTGAAGTCAAAGTTCCGCAATTCTTACTCGATACTCTCAATCGTTTAGAGAAAGCATTAGGTAAACCACTCACCAAAGAAGGTCAAACGGTACAGCCACTACTTGAATTCATTACGCCAAGTTTTAATTTGCCACAAGCACCAAGTTTGGAGCAGTCACAATATATTCATCAGCTGTATAAGCTATGTTTAAACAAACTGATTCGACAATCAGAAACAGCGCTTGATCTACAAGGGATTAAATTGGTCGGTGTTTATCTGGCAGGTTTAGCAACAGCTCAACCAAGTCAGCAATACTGGCAACTGGTAAATGTGGGGCTGAGCCACATCAATGAGCTCTCGATTACCGAAGCGCGTCTTCGCACCCTGATTCAAATTGAAACCAATATTGGTAAATTCTTGCTGCAACCAGCAAGCTTTAAAAATAGCATTGCTGATCTTGCAGACATTCTATGCATCTGTATTAGCCAAGAAGATGATGTATCGCACCATATTCGTGAGCAACTGAACATTGGCGATGAATTACTCAGCGATACACAGCTACAGGTGTTAAGCCGTCATTTATATGGTCCTGACTATGAAACGGTACACACCATCAGTCAATTGATGACCGATGAAATGGCTCAAATCCGAAATGAGATTGAGTACAATCATCAAAATATGTCGGCTGAAAAAACCCAAGAGTTACAGCAGAAGCTACACCAGCTCTCGAATGTGTTTAAAGTGTTGAATTTAAATGAAGCGGCAAGAGAGTTAACTCAGCAAGCGGAAAAACTAAGTCAACCGAATACCTTAACCGATGCGACTTCGGTGCAACAGCTGATGAACAGCATTCTGGCTTCAATGAATTCAATTGGCATTCTGGAACGGAATTACACCTCAAGCCGTTTACAGTTACGTGTCAATAATATGCAGATTTCACTTGATCGCCTAGATGAAGCACATAAAGCATTACTGACCGAAACCAAAACTCTGATTGATACCTTAACTCAGACTCTGAGCCTATATATTCAAGACCCTGCTGCGCATAGTTTGGAAGCCCTGCCTGAGTATCTAAAAGAGCTTTCTGGCGCAGCGTTATTCTTGGGTAGTTCAGCACAACAAACTGCTTTATTGGGTGCGGCTCATTTTGCCCAGTACCGCCTGGCTCAAAATCAAGCCTTCAATGCTGAACAGATTAATTGCATTTTGAATGTTGTGGCTGGTTTAGATTTATTAGTGGATAACTTGAAGAATAAGCAACCTGTATTGCAATCTATGTTTGATGTGGCATTATCAAACAGTCAGCAATTACAAACTATAGCCGCATAATGACTCAACTATCACTTGCTTATATTTTTCAACACCAAAAACTGTTAGTCGACCAAAACTTCCAACTTCCTCAAGTTGAGAAATTAGCAAGTGACCTGCCCATCCATCATAATGATCACGTCATTGCACGTGATCTACTGGAAAATGAAGCCATTCCCGAAGGCTATCAACTGATTCCTATTCGGGAATTGATTCAATCTTGGTCCAGCAGTGACTTCCTGCAAGCTAGCCGTGCCGTTCAATTACTGGAATGGCGCCGTAACCACAAGTTTTGCAGCCATTGTGGACATGCCACTGAAATTCACCCTAAAGAATATGCCATGGTTTGCCCTGCCTGTGCTTATCATCAGTATCCTCGCGTACAGCCATGTATCATTACCATTATCACCAAAGGTCAGGATGAAGTTCTATTGGCAAAATCTGCGCATAATAAAAGTAATATGTATGGGTTAATTGCTGGTTTTGTTGAAGTTGGTGAAACTTTAGAAGAAGCGGTGCAACGTGAAGCTTTTGAAGAAGTTGGACTGAAACTGAAAAATATTCGCTATATGTCGAGTCAACCGTGGCCGTTTCCAAGTAATCTGATGATCGCCTTTCATGCCGAATATGAATCTGGGGATATCCAGTTACAACTTGAAGAAATTAGTGATGCTCAATTCTTTAAGTTTGATCAACTGCCCGAAATTCCATTTAAAGGCAGTATTGCCCATAGCATGATCATGCAAATGATCGACAATAAAAAAGCATCTTAAACGATGCTTTTTTATTGATTAAGGATCTAAGGCTTCATCTAGAAAGTGCAGAATCGTCCGTTTGGTTTTGAAATAATGGCTCATTAAACTGGCCAGTGTCGCCACAATAGTGATATGTCCCGTTTTTGGAATCACGGCGATGTGACTATGATTGCCCTTTTCTCTTAACGCCTTATCCAGATCAAAACTATTTTCCTTACCGACGAGCTGATCTTGCTCCGCCATCAATAAATAATGCTTAATCTGATTCGGTTCAATAAAGTAATAAGGCATTACCTGTTGGTACGACACTTTCAGATCAAAAGCGTGTTCTGCTAACGGGTCACCCTTATAATCAAAATGATAAGGTCCCGCCATACCCACAATGGCACGAATCTTGTCTTTATATTTAAAATTTTGTGAATAGGCTGAATAGACCACCGACATCACATTAAAAGCACCCGCAGAATGCCCCATCAAAATGATATTGTCCGTAGAAATGTTTAATTTGCTTTGATTTTGGCTGAGGTAGTGAATCGCTTGAGCAATATCATCAATATAGGTCGGAAATATATGCTCAGGTGCAAGGTGATAGTTAATGACTGCAACATCATAGCCTTCTCTTGCAAAGCTTTCTCCAACAAATAAATAATCACGCTTATTGCCATGCTGCCAAGAGCCACCATGTACAAATATAATCAGCGGTCTTTGCTTTTTCGGATTTTTAGTCCGATACAGATCCAGACGCTGTCTTGCTTTCAGTCCATAAGCAAGATGCTCTTCCTTCTCAAAAGTATCTTTGGGTGTTAGGTAATTAATTGAATAACTAGCAAAATCATAAAGGCGAAACTCCTGATAAAGGGTTTTCGCCTTGATTACATTTTCTTGTACTTGTTGGATAAGTTGCTTCATAAATTAAGGATTAGTTGGAGTAATGGTCGCAGGGTCCGCCTGATCTGGATCAATTGCAACAGGTGTCTCAACTAAAGGCTGTGTCGTTGCTGTTCCGACCATCGGCGCTGCCGCGGTTGAACTTGCTACGGTACCAGAAGGTTGATCCACATTGTCAATGAGTGTCACAATTTTAGTCACATTTCCAACTTTTTGTAAGACGTCATCTAAATCTCTTGATTCAGCAGTATTTAAACGCCCCATTACATACAGCACGCCATTTTCAGTATGTACAAGTACTTTACTGTCAGAGACAACAGGTGCTTTCATTAACAGACCACGGGTATTTGCAGTGACTGTTGCATCTTGCATGATGGTGTTATAACCCACCTTGTCACCCACCGTAATGTAGTTATGTACGGCCTTCACATCCGACATTGAACGTAAATTGTCTTCCGCCAGTTGTTTTAAATATGGATCAGGAACTTGTCCTGTCAATAAAACATTGCTGTGAAAACTTTCAATGTTGATACGTGACTGTTTGAAACGGTGATCTAATTTGTACAAATTGATATTTGCAGTACGTTTGATTGAAGAATCAATAAAAATCTGCCCTAGACTACGTTCACCACTATTCGTTCCAACGGGTGAACTTCCTGTACCACCAGAAATAAAACTAGCACAACCCGATAAACTTGCAGCGCAAAGCAACGTAATCGATAAACGTTTTAACACTTGGCAAGACTCCCTATCTACAAACAAATTTGTTCAATTTTCAATATTTAGCTTTACAGTAGACCGATCAATCAATCTAAAGTAAATGCATGTTCAATCCATTGCTGATCATACTGCAATTTTGAAAAATCTGGTTGTACTGTTTTTGCAATTTTCTGTGGAAAATCAAAACAAATCACATCAAAACGACAATCAAACTCCTCATAATGTGGAGATTTCTGTAAAAACCATTGTGCGGTCTTAATAATTTTACGCTGCTGGGCAAGCGAGATGACTTCACAGGCTTCTGCATAACTCCCGATTGATCGGGCTTTAACTTCGACAAAAACCAGCTGCTTATCCCGCTTTACGATTAAATCTATTTCACCATAACGTGAGTGATAATTTCGTTCTATACATTCATATTGCTGGGATTGCAAAAGAGCAAGTGCTGCCTGCTCAGCCCATTGCCCTAAATCTTGCCGATGTTGTGACATACCTGTTCAATCTTATTTTAACAGTTGGATGCCCTTTTTCTGCTGTTGATAGCAATAAGGTTGACGATAAACTTTGCCATCTTTGATATTAATTGCCCCAGTACGGCCCTCAAAGGAAAAATGACGATCAGGACTATTCAAAAACTGCTGACTAATACTCCACGCATCACCACCAAAGGCCAGTAAGCGTTGAAACGCCATATTTTCAGGTTGCTCTTTATAGGCACTGATTAAATCTGTCCATTGCCCATTATATAAGGCTGGTGTATCACAGAAACTTAACCCTATCGGAATGCTCTTGTCTTGTTCAATACTCAAAGCTGTGGCATAGATATTTTTTTCAGGTAATGGACCTAATTGTTCTAACCACTGTTGATCCCCCAAGAGCAACAACCCTTCTCTACGAGCCAGTTTTTTAGGGAGTTCATTGACCACATGAATATCTGAGCCGAACTCAGACATCAATGCCATCATCAATAATTCTGTCGCCGATTCAGTTCCTGCTTGGCGTAACACCAATAAGTTTTTAATTTTGTCTTGCTTGAGTAATTGATTCAATGCAACAGCATCATGCTGCTTAGCCAAACTAAATTGCCATACATTGGTGTTCTGGCTATTGACATCATTCAATGCCAGCACAGGAATTGCTGGATTCAGTTGCATCACGGTTTCAATTTCAGGTCTAGCCAATGGCCCAACAATCAATCGAGTCTTGTTATTGACCCTTTTCTTGAAAATCGTATCAATACTGTTTTTGGCAGAATCTACAAAAATGATTTTTTCTTTACTACCAGATGCTGTATAAGCACTCAAGAAACCACGTTTGATGCTCTGACCCGCTCGCGCCATCGTACCTGATTCGGGTAGAATCACCAGTACGTCCGCATAAACTGGGCTCATACATGCTGCCAAACATAGTAGCAGCCAATATTTTTTGTAATACATTAGGGAGTTACCTTTTATGAGTGCTCAATTATTTGTTGTAGCAACCCCGATTGGGCACTTAGATGACATGACCTTTCGTGCGATTGATATTTTAAAATCCGTATCGGTGGTTGCCGCAGAAGACACTCGTCAATCTGCTCAATTATTCAAGCACTATAATATCTCAACTCCACTCACTGCGTGTCATGATCACAACGAAAGTAACAAAATTGATCAACTTCTCCAAAAAATCTTAAACGGTGAAAATGTTGCCCTTATTAGTGATGCGGGTACGCCTCTGATTAGCGATCCAGGCTTTAAACTGGTTCGCGCTGCACAAGAACGCGGTATTCGTGTGATCCCCGTCCCCGGGGCTTGTGCCGCGATTGCAGCTTTAAGCGCAGTTGGCTTGCCAAGCGATCGTTTTAGTTTTGAAGGATTTTTACCATCAAAATCATCGCAACGCATCAGCCAGCTTGAAAAACTGAAAGATGAAACCCAAACCCTGATTTTCTATGAAGCACCACATCGTATTTTGGCGTGTATTCAAGATATGGTACAGGTTTTTGGTGAAGACCGTCCTGTCGGTTTTGCCCGTGAAATTACCAAGACCTTTGAAACCATCAAGAAAATGACCTTAAAAGAATTGGTCACATTGATTGAAAATGATCATAACCAAGAAAAAGGTGAGATCGTGGTGGTGGTCGGAGGGGCTTCTACTGAAAAAGACATGGAACAAGATAAACTGGATACGTTGTTAAAACGCCTATTACAGGATTTATCGGTAAAAGCAGCATCACAATTGGCTGCTGATTTGACCGGAATTAAAAAGAAAATCGCTTATCAACGAGCTTTAGAACTCACCCAACAAGATCAATAAAACCTAAGGGGCGATTACAAAAATCGTCCCCTTATCATTTTAATATGAAATAACGATACGCTGTTTTAAGCCTTGGTCATGAGATTTGTTTGATCCATTTTTCTTTCTGCTCGCGCTTGCTTAATCACAGCTAAACCAGAAGAAACACCTAAATACGCAATAACAAAAGCAACGAATAAATCAGGGAACATAGTTCCTGTTCCAAACACCCCGATCGCTGCGATAATGATCGCGATATTGGCAATCGCATCATTCCGACTGCATAACCATACCGAACGCATATTGGCATCGCCATCACGGAATGCATAGAGCATCAACGCAGAGATGACATTGACAGTCAATGCCAATACACCAATTGCGCCCATAAGCATTGGTTCAGGTGTTACACCTAGCCACCATGACCAAAACACTTTAACAATCACAAAAATACCAAATGCAGCCATGGTGATTCCTTTGACTAAGGCTGCGGTCGCTCGCCAGTATAGGGTCATGGACAATACAGCCAAAGAGATGGCATAGTTTGCAGCATCCCCCGCAAAGTCCAAGGCATCCGCCCAGAGTGACACTGAACGTGCATGCGATCCCCCGATAATTTCCACAAAGAACATCAATGCATTGAGGATCAAAGCAATCCACAAAGCCTTTCTAAACTTTGGACTAATCTTTTGTGTTGGTGAACATGTTGTGTTGCAACTACATCCTGCCATGACTTTTCTCACTTAATCTTTTATAGTGATTTAAAACCCTAGAGTAACTCCAGAGTCAAGCATGATAAATTTCACGATTGGACAATTGGCAAAAAAGGCGGGTGTTTCGGTCGATACCATTCGTTATTACGAAAAAATTGGATTGCTTGAAAAAGCAAAACGAAGTGCTGGAAATTATCGGTATTATTCCGAACAAATACTGTCAGAACTTTTATTTCTGAAGCATTGTCGAGAACTTGGCATTACCCTGCAGGACATTCAAAAGCTCAAGAATTTGTCGAACAACCCGAACCAGACTTGCATAGAAGTCGATCATTTGATTGACCAATATCTTGCCCAAGTATCGCAAAAGATTAGAAACCTAGAGCATCTACAACAAGATTTAAGTCATTTAAAGCAACAATGCTCTCAACATCGCACCATTGAACAATGTGGCATTTTAAAAGAGTTACACCAACCACTTGAGTGCGAACATGAGTCACACCAACATAAAAAAGCACCACAACCGTGATGCTTTTTTTATGTCAATTTAGACTTAATCTTGATGCTCGCCTGGTGGAACTTCAGTAATTCGCCCACCACGAGCAAGAAACGCTGCAACTTCATCTTCTAAAGCTTGGCGTTGTTTCTGCTTCGCAGTCACGGTTAAAGTTTCCGCTTCAGCTAGATCAGCGTCATTGGCGCTCGATTCTTCACTCTCTGCACCACTTTCTGCCGCTTTCGCCTCTTCGTCGTCTACAGCAGCATCTTCTGTATTTTCGTCGTAATCATTCATTTCCGTCATCTTCATCTCCCCACAATGACTAAACTCTCATCATCGCTATTTGGCCATCAGAACTAGGTGGAATTTAGCAAGCTCTTCAGATTTAGCAAAGCACAATATTTGTTAAAACGTACTTTTTATGACCAAATTCACTCTGATTTATAAATGATTGTTTAAAAAATATCTACTATTTTTTAACATGCATATTGTGTGTCTTTCAATGTTCCTAGTCCATTGGCTTGTTGCATAAAACGATCTTTAAACCAATCGAATTGTTCGACCTGTTTTAGACCAAAGTTTCGGGCCCAGACAAACGGAAATAATTCTGAACTTTCCAGCCAACCAATCGCAGACATGCTATGCATCATCGCATCATTCTGGCCTTTACGAAGGTGTTCATAACGTAATAAGGTTTGTTCGTTGGCCCATACCCCACGGTTTAAATCGTGTAATAGCACATCGCAAAGTACCGCAGCATCTAGACAACCAATATTCACACCTTGCCCCGCTAAAGGATGAATCACATGTGCAGCATCACCAATCAATGCTAAACCTGACTTGATATAGCGCTGTGCTGCGCGTGCTTTCAGTGGGAACTGTGCTCTGGAACGCACCTCAACCACTTCACCCAGCATTTGCAGACTTTCTTGGGTCAGTAATCGCATAAAGTCTTGATCGCTGAGTGCCGAATATTCATCGGCATAATCATCTGGTAAAGTCCAGACAATCGACTGCCAATAACCATTTTCTTGAGCGTCCAGACTGGCCATTGGTAAATAAGCCAAGGGACCTGTTGGTAAGAAAATTTGTCGTGCTACATATTGATTCGGCTGCGTGGTTTTAATCGCACAACTGATTGCCGCTTGCTGATAGTCCAATACATCTAAATCAATATAGGCCTGCTCACGCACAAAGGAATTTGCACCATCAGCACCAATGAGCAATTTGGTTTTCAGGGTTGTGCCATCCGCCAATTGAATTGACCAGCCTTGTGGAATCTGCTCAATCCGAATCACCTTCACTTGAGTGCGATAGTCTTTGAGTTGTCGCAGCATTTTTTGTTGAATCGCAACATTCAAAACACTTGGCTCAACCATTGAACCTAAAGCCTGATCTGATTGAGGTTGCTGTTCAAATGCATGACCAAAATTAATTTCGCCATAGCCATTTTTATTCCAGACCTGCATACCTGAATAGGGCATCTGGCGTGCTAAACCATCCCAAACATCGACTGTTTTAAGTAAGTGAATCGTCGCCTGACTGAGTGCCAATACCCGCGGATTCATCACAGCCAAAGTTTTGTCCTGATCAAGGACAGGTGCAGCATCCAATACCGTCGCTTGTACGTCACCTTGAGCCAACAATAAAGCGGTTAATCCACCGACTAAACCACCGCCAACAATCACAACATCTAACAGCTCACTCATGCTTTTAGCCCCATTGCATAGTTAGCAACTAGAGGTTTAACCCCCGGAATCACATCAAATGCGATCAGTCCCGTATTACGTAATAACTTGAGAATTGGATTTTGATTACTAAAACCACGTACCACTGAATCACAGAACTTAATCACCCGTTGCTGATCTTTCAAACGTGATTGTTCATAGGCCAATAAATTTTCAGGCGCACCGATATCATCTGACTTCGCCAGTTGCTCCATTAGGAAACGAACCAACACATCTGCATCACGTAAACACAAGTTAAACCCTTGGCCTGCGACTGGGTGAATGGTATGTGCCGCATTGCCCATCAACACCACACGACCAACAGCCTGCTTATGTGCCAAAACCTGAGCCAATGGATAACTAAAGCGTTTACCTGTTTTTTCAAATTTTCCAGCACGATCACCATAGGTTTCCTGTAAGGCATCAAGAAAATGTTGATCATTTTCTTCGCCTAACCACTCGGCTTCAGTGCCTTTTTTCACAGGCCACACCACTGAACGGCGATATTCACCCGGTAATGGTAACAATGCCAATGGCCCCAGTGCACTAAAGCGTTCAAAGCCAACATGTTGATGCGGTTTAGAAGTTTGTACGGTGGTCACAATCGCGACTTGGTCATAATCATGCTCATCCACCCCCACGCCAATGGCTTGTCGGCAAAAGGAGTCACGACCATCCGCAGCAATTACCAACTTGGATTTTAAGGAATGGATATATTCACCATTACGCATGGCTTCAATTTGGACTTGATCTGCATCTTGGGTCAGTGAAGTCACTTGTACACCATCAATCAACTCGATCAATGGCTGTTGACATACTTGGGTCAGTAATACACGCCCCAACCATGCGTTCTCAATCACTTGTCCAAAGCTTTCTACTTTTTCTTGTTCTGCGACTAAACGCGCCTTACCAAAACTGCCCTGCTCGGTAATATGCACTTGCAGAATTGGGGTAGCATGTTGCTGTAAGGCTTCCCACAAACCCAATTTTTGGTAAATCTGTACGCTACGGCGTGACAGTGCGGTATTTCGCGCATCAAAGCTGGAGTGATAAGGTGCAACGTTTTCGTCATCGTAATTCGGATATTTCACAGCTTCTAATAACTTTACTGCGATATTAGATTTTGCCAACATTAGAGCAAGGCTGAGTCCAACCATACCTCCACCGACAATGATGACTTGTTGCTGCATAATATTATTCCTTATCAGTTTTTCATGACTTGATGTTTCGGGACTATCTTACTCTAACTTAAATCAGGAAGGGAATTTGTACTTTGTTTGGTCTATGTTTTTTTAAATCAATATGCTGCACAAAAAGGGTTATTTTTAGAATTATTAACCATTAAAAACATTCTACAAAAAGGTATTATTTCGATTATAGCTGCAAGTTTATTCAGACAATCCATTGATAAGTGATTCTCTATAGGACTCATCTTTTTCATTCCAGTATACAAAGCCATTTTTTAGATCAAGATTGAAAAAGGATTCATTGTAATCTTTATCTAAATCATACTGTTCTTCATCATCTCGACCAAAAATTTTTATTCGTACTTGCTCTTCTCGCATATTCAGGTTGCCTTGATGAAGAGCAATAGCCGTGAATGACTCTACTTCACGCATCTTATGTTGCTTTTTGAATGGTAACTGATAAAGGTGACTCAAGCTATTTAATAAATTATCACTCTCGATACCAGATCTAGACAAGATCACTCCTGCACGATAGACATGTTTTTGAATAAGATGCATATCATTATCCAAACCTCCCTCCATGCTTTTAATCACCTCAGCATTTAATCCCAAAATTTCACCGTTAAATGAACTGGTCATATGAAATTTATAACTTGTTTTATTCTCGGTTAAATTCATTATACGAAATACACAATCAATAAACCCATCCTCACTATATTGAGTGAGATAGGGCCTTCCTTCTGAATCCATCTTCATATTTTCACCTTGTCTCACCACGAATGATACTGGTGAGACATAAGAAATATACAAGCCAATAAAATTTAAAATGAAATTAGGTTTTAACGGCTCACCATCAAGCTTTCAATCTCTTCAACGGTTTTTACCACATTCTTAGTCAAAACCAACGGTCCATTTTCTGTCACGACAATATCGTCTTCAATACGAATGCCGATACCCCGCCATTTTGCATCGACGGTTTCATCATCAGGTGCAACATAGAGACCTGGTTCAACAGTGACCACCATACCCGCCTCATAAGCACGCCAGTCTTCGCCAGTTTTATAAGCACCCACATCATGCACATCCATACCGAGCCAATGCCCTGTACCATGCATAAAGAATTGACGGAATGCTTCATTTTCAATCAACTCATCCACATTACCATGCAGTAAACCAAGATCAACCAACCCTTGGGTTAAAATCTTTACAGCCACTTCATGCGGATATTTATAGTGATTGCCGATACGGGTTGCATCAATCGCAGCCAGCTGTGCTTCTAAAACCACATTATAAAGTGCTTTTTGTTCAGGGCTAAATTTACCATTTACAGGAAATGTACGGGTAATGTCCGATGCATAGAACTCATATTCACACGCCGCATCAATCAGAACTAAATCACCATCTTTTAACGGCTTGTTATTTTCAACGTAGTGCAAAATACAGGCATTTTCACCACCACCAACAATACTGTTATAAGATGGTACACAGCCGTTTTTACCAAAGATATAATTGAGTTCCGCCTCCAGTGCATACTCCATCATCTCAGGTTTAACCGTTTGCATGGCACGGGTATGCGCTTCTGCACTGATATTGGATGCAATCTGCATTAGCTCAATTTCTTGTGCCGATTTTTTCAAACGCATCTCATCGACAATACGATCAAGCTGAACCACTTCTGCTGGCGCAGCACCACCACGACGCTGCTGTGCATCTGCCTTTTGAATCCATTGGCTTACACGTGCATCAAATTCAGCATTTTGACCAATACGATAGTAAAGACGCTGTTTATTTAATAACTTGTCAATAATTTCTTCATCTAGCAAATCAATTGCATAAGCTTCATCTGCATCATAAATTTCAATCGCACCGTCAATTCCAGCACGATAGCCATTCCAGATTTCCATTTCACGATTACGTTCGCGGCAGAACAAGCTATAGCTATATTCCTCACCTTCTTCAAAAGTTTCGATCACGGCAACGGCTTCTGGCTCTGCAAATCCAGTCAGATAATAAAAACTACTGTCTGCACGATATTTATAATCCGCATCGCGATTACGATACATTTCTGCCCGAGTCGCAATAATTGCAATGCTATTGTTGCCTATTTGTTTAGCAAGAAGATCACGACGTTGTTTAAAATCGGCTTGACTTAATTTCATATTTTCCTTCAGATGAAGATGAATGATTGTAAGTATCTTTATTTATAAAGTCATAAGACAAAGTCCGAGTTAACTCGGACGATGCGGGGTAAACATTTCTACCACAGTTTGTGGATCTACAGGATTATCTGAATTTCTGCTTTTGGCATGAAAGTTTTGTAATAAAGAGCTTTCGGCTACAGCAATCTTTTTACGACCAATTGACAAGCTTACAGGGATCAAGCGCACAAACTCATACAACTCCTGATAGCTTTCTTCGCCCTCTTCATCGTTATCCGAATCTTCAAACTCAACCGCTGCAACATCTTGTAAATGTTCAATCAGTTCTTGTTCCTCGCCACGAATATGACCAGAAGCCAGACCAAAACCAAGAACGACACCCGCACACCAATCTGCCAACGCTTGCACACGGTCTGCAAGTAAGTGGCTATCATCAGGTAGCATCGGTAGATAATCCAACTCATCATCTGACAAAGCATGAGAAACGTCTTCTGCTTCGTCGGTTAAACTCTCCAGTGCCTCTGGCTGTAAAGCAGGCACATTCAGGGTGTTTAAAATTTGTGACCATTCATCTGTGGTCGGTGCTTGTGTCACACAAACTATACCTGTGAGCAAACCATGTAACTCACTTGGACTTGAAATTTCCTCAATCCCATCAAAATGGGCATTCCATTCCGTCCAACCTGAAATATCGTCTTGCATTCGTTTATCCAATCTCTATACTGCTGTATATATTACCTTTGATTGCAACTCTGTGCGACCTTCGTTATGTTAGAACAATTACAGCGTCTACAAGCGCATATTGGTGTTTTAAAAACACGCTTACATCACTTGGAGCGAGAAAACACTTCGCTCACCGAAGCTAAGCAATTAGCTGAAACTGACCACCATGCACAAGTTGTGCAGAAAAATAGCATCATCACGCAAAAGCAGGAAGAAGTTGATAACTTAACTGAACAACTGACTCAGTTACAAGATCAATTTAAACAACTGAATCAAGATGCAACAACTTTAGCGGAACGTTATAGCCGTTTAGAGAAAAGTACCACTGATTTGAAAAACCGCTTTCAAGAGATTTTGGCTGAGCGCAATGACTTACGTGTGAATAAAGAAAAACTACAAGCACAGCAACGTCATAGTCAGCAAGAGATTCAAGATTTACAGCAAGATCGTGATCGCCTATTGCAGAAAAATGAACTGGCAAAATCTAAAGTTGAAGCGATTATCCAGCGCCTTTCAATTTTAGGCACTGCACAAGATCAACATGCACAAGAAATTCAGCAGCTGGCACACCCCAATGCTGAGACTCAAGAGGAAACCTGATCATGAGTGAACCTATTGTTGTTGAGCTTCGCTTAATTGAACAGACCTTCCGTCTTAACACGACTGAAGATAAACGTGAAGAGCTCGAACGTGCGGCAGAATTGTTAAATCAAAAATTTCATGATATGCGTCGTAATGCCCCGCGTGTCGAGCATAATAAACTGGTGATTATGGTGGCACTGCAAATGGCTCAAGAAGTATTTAGCTTGAATAAGTCATTGCAGCAGTATGCTCATTGTGAAAGGCTTCTAGAAGCTATTCTGGAAGATGTTGAACAAAGCATCTGAATCAGAAAAGCCTGAAATACAAATTTCAGGCTTTTTTATTAACCCGACTTTTACAAAAATTAATTTTCCCCCTTCTAGCTTGTACTTTGTTATTTTTATCTCCCATTCCTCATTTCATCTCAGTCAAAGTGATCCCATCAGGTCAATTCATCTATTTATTTTTAATTATTATTCAACAAAAGATCAGCAATTCCTACTTTCCGTTGAGCCTAAAGGGCCAAGCATAAATCCACATATTATTAAGTATTATTAATAAATAACTTTAGCCCAGACCTTGCTGCATGATCTGAATTTACTATAATTCAATCCATCTCTGGAGTACTCGCCAGCCGGTCTGACTCCCCTGAGCCGTGAATTATTTCCTAATTGAAAAGCGTTTCTGAATAGTTAGCATGTATGCCTACCTAGAGTAGGAAAACCAGACAATATACAGCATTTTCCACCTTGAACCTGAGTGTTCAAGGGTAAAGACAGCAGTGGTATTTCTGGAGATTATTTGCTTTAATAAAGTCCAATTTTTTTATTATATTTTTCAATTCAATTACTTCTATTTAATATTTTAACTGTAAACTTAAACTTACAAATTTCTCTATTTTCTCCCCTTGAGATGACCTCCTTTTTTACTATAATTAAATCATCTCTGAGGTGCACGCCAGCCGGTCTGACTCCCCTGAGCCGTGAATTATTTCCTAATTGGAAAGCGTTTCTAAATATTTAGCGTGTATGCCTATCCTGAGTAGGAAACCCAGAAAATATATAGCGCTCTCCACCTTGAACCTTAGTGTTCAAGGGTAAAGACATGCAGCGGCATTTTGGAGACCCATTTTATTTCCAATAACCATTGATCCTGTTTCGGATTTTATAATTCTATTAAACTTAATTTACTAATTGTTAGTAAAACATACAAATCTCAATATTTCCCTCTTGTGGTCGTTGTTGATTTAACTATAATAGGAAACATCTCTAGGGTGTTCGCCAGTACGTCTATTCCCCTGCCGATACTTAAATTTATGGATGTGTTCTGCGTATTTTGAGTGTATGCCTACCCCGAGTAGGAAACCCAGTAAGTATGCGTCACCTCCACCTTGAACTCATCGGGTTCAGGGTAACGACCATGCAGCGGCATCTCTGGAGTATCTTTTTCAAATAGAATTAAAATAATAATTTAACTTCTGCCCATCCTTTTATAAACCATTTATCTCAAATGAACCTTTTAACAATCCCCATTCAATATTTTTATAATAATTCATCACTATCAATCAAATATTGATTTAAAAATGCTGTGAACGAATCTGCAATTTTTATTTTTTCGGATCCTCCCACTTGGTATACGACACTATCTAAACCAAGCTGATCGAGTTGTACCGCATATCCCCAACACCACACTAAATAGTCCGAAAATACAAAACTGTTAGGATATAAATACTTATCTTTATCATAGCAGCTTGAAATGCTTTCAACTGATTGGAATTCCGCCAGCGACAAAAATGTGAAATATTTTTCATCCATTTCTCGGTCGGCGATACCATTAAATTCTAAAAAATAAGCTCTTAAAATTGGTGATAATTTAACTTGATACTTATATTCAAAAGCTAAAATCTGTTGCCATGTTGCTGGTTTGTTTAGCTTAATATCTTGTTTTATTAACTTATTTTTAATTTTAAAAATTATATCCATGATTAATCCTATAGCTATTCATTCTATAAAATAAACCATTTCTATCAGTCTAATAATCAGTTCTTTGCATATGGCGTATCATCAAATTGATCAAGGTTGGAAATACCAAGCCTATAATTTAATCCTAGTATTTCCATGATTCTCTTTTACTATGATGAATAGTGCTTAACATCATTCATCTTTCAAAGCACATTCATAATTGCTTGGATCTTGTGAACAACGCACCTGTTTCAATAACTTCATCATATCTTTATCGTAAAAACCTTCCTTGGTCATTTGAATACGTGCTTCGCGCATCAATCGAACATAGCCTGGCTTATCACTTTCATTTAACTTCAACCAAAATTTATCAGGAATTTTTGCTTCGATTTTGTCAACAAATTCAAAAGCAGGGTTCAACTGTTTTGAAATGACTTCTCGTGCGATTGAGCCCATCCCTGCTGGAAACTTGTTACGATGCATAATTAGTGTCCCTGTCACTTGAATGACAGGAAATTTAATAATACCCCCAACGGCTTTTCCTGATTTATCGGTCATACCTTTTTGTAATTCTAGCGGTTCAAATAGAATGGCTGGACCCGCCATAATATCTACTTCTTTATTATTAAATTTGCCACCCACAGTTACCAAATCAACTGAGACAGGTTGTGCACCCACATTTTGTACCAGTTTCTTTTGAGTTTCATCAAATTGGAACACTGCAACTTTCTTGCCTGCGGCTTTAGCCAAAGTATTAATATTGCGATCAGTGACCATGATATAGGCTGCCCCTAAAGGTACAATCCCAACCACTTCATAATCTTTGTTCACCATCTTTTCATCAAATTTTGGATTGGCCAGAACCTGAATCACAGAACTGAGTTGTTTATAAGTCTGTAGAGCTCCAATCGCATCCACGCTGCCCACGAACTTATTAAACTGCTTTGCACGTAGATTACTAATCCCTGCGCCATCACAACGTTTACTACGGAAATCTTCGGTCAATACAGCTTCATTGGTATACACTTTAAGATTCACCAAAGTGGACGCCTGTTTTTTCAATTTTGGATAATCGAAATCTAATTTGAATTGTAAATGTGACGGACGTGTCACATTCATGTTCACACCAAACTGCTTGGCGACACGGACGATACTTGGAATTTCGGTAATATAACTGGTGGCTTGCTCAAAGGCTTCACTATGTTCACCATTAGGAGAAAACACACACAGAGTGACTTGTTTTGGGATCTGTTGCCACGTTTTAGGATCATTCAATAATTGCTTAACTTTATTTTGTGAATGAGGAGAGAGGCTTAAATCCAGTTTACCTTCAGGCGCTGCATAGCTTGTATTCATCATGCCCCATGACGATGCTAATACACAGGACAAAAGTACAGGTCTTAAAAACGGTGTGAATTTATTATTTTGCATTGTTTGATCCATCCTTAGCGAGCTATTTCCCAATAGTCTTTATTCAATGTAAGAACAACGCACAAAAATAGAATTGACTGATTTTATTTGGATAGCGTCAATTTGGTCAAAATTAGAACCAATACTCATTTTATGAAAAGCAAATAGATTAAGAAACCAAAAAATAATAAAAATAAGCATTTGAATAATAAATATTTTTAATAAATTTATTATTCAAATGCTGGCTATTCTTACTTTAAATAAATGACCAAATCACATTTTCATCTTGTCGCTTTAATAGAAAACTAGTTTGATGATCATCTTCAACCACAATATGCTGATTTGAAATCATTTTCACTTTAAGCAAAGTGTCATTTTGATAAACTAAATCATTTTTGCCTTCTTTGGTTAAGACTAGCATCTGATCTAGTACAATCAATTTCTTTGATTCCAACATCGTTTTACCCTCTTAAATGGTTTGCAATATTGAGTATTTTTATCTAGCTGGTAAGTTCGACTCATCTTGAATAGCAGCCCAATTCATACGTAAAATACTCATTTTAATTATTTAAATACATGAAACTGACATCTAAACATGTTATTTCATGCGAGATATTTTAGATTATTTTTTAAACAATCCTGTAGTTTTTGTCAGACAGTTCACACAAATCGTCTTTTCCGCAATAATATTAAAAAAGCAAAAAACTGAAATAAAAATCAATTTTATTATATATTTAGCGACATCATAAATATTCGTTATTTCTTTACACTAAATGTTTAATATTGACCATCTGTAAAAATAAGTTCTATTTATTTGAAAAATAATATTTTTTAAATGATATAAAAAATGGCTACATGAATGTAGCCATTTTTTTATGCTTGCTTGTTACCAACTGACGTTCACGCGTCTATTTGGCGCTAAACAACCAACTAATTGGCGGTTTGCTTTATGCCCTGCACATTGTTGATATAAATCAGTTTGGCTATTGGCCTGAATTTGAATACGATTCGCATCGATCCCTTCATTCACCAATAGCTTAGCAACCGTGTTTGCACGCTGCGCTGACAATTGATGGTTATAGGCAAATTTACCTAAAGGATCTGCAAAACCTGCAACAATCACTGGACTATTCGAGGGTGCTTGTTTAATCCGTTGTGCAATTGCAGCAACTGAACTTGAACCTTGTTCAATTGCATTGGCATTCGAACGATCAAAGGCAAAGAATACACTCGATGATCTCAAAGTATTTAAATTGGCATCACTTGGAACTTGATTATTTGCTCCCCAAGCCATTAAACCTTCACATGCCTCACCTTTCCAAGATAAACGTTCAGAAAGTGTATCCTTATTAAAGTCGATGCGTAACTGACAACGTAAATAATCCTGACTGTTCGGCTGACGGACATCTAATACATAGTTCCAAGTTTTAACAAAGAATAAACCTTCACTAAATTGAGGATTTCCCAAGATATGTCGGATTTGGTCTTTGGTTAAACCAGTGCCTAGGCGAGCAACATTATCGTATTCATAACGCTGCACCTGTTTTAAATAACTTTTTTCAACAGCTGGAAATTTGATTTCCTCTTGTTGAACCACGACCTCATCATCGGCTGCCAAAGTCATCATTGCACAACCAGAAGCGATCCCAATAACCAATGCTTTTATCATATTTTTCATATTTTTACTCTCTTTATCTATTGGAGATGAGGAGAGCCTAAGGGCTCTCCGACATAACGAGTCCCTTAGTCAATTACACCACTGATACCAATACGTACGCTTGGATCACCTTGTGATGCAGCAGCTACACCCCCTGTGATTGACCAACGACCATTATCCGCAGTCTTACGTAAAGTTACGCCAACTGCATTTTCACCACCATGATAAGAAGCACCTGCTGCATAGGTATATTTACCTGCGATGTATGGCGCTGCTTCCAATGCCATCGCTGCTGCAATACCTGCATTGGCTTTTTTCTCTACATCTTCAATACGTTGATTAGTTGAGTAGAATGCTTGCTCAAGTTTGTTATCAAGGTTATCGATACGATTGCCCAAAGCTTGATCGGCTTTGTTTAAAGCATCAACCGCCCCACCAACATTGTTGTAATCTTTACCACCGACAGTGTAGGTTGGACTGGTGAAGCTATTGGTAATGTTGTCATAACCAGCTCCTCCTCCCAAGAATTCAACAACTTTCTTGTTGGTTGCATTCAATTGAGAACCATTGATCGCATCTTTAGATGTTGCACTGATTGCGCCATCTTTAACACCTGTGACAACGCGATCACCATCTTTACCAGCGACATTGACACTGGTACCACCAGTATCTTTAGCAACGGTAACTTCAGCACTGCTATTCGCCTGTTTAACCAAACCAACAGCACCATTATTAATATCATTCTTAATGTTATTAATATCATTGGTATTGTTGGTAATCTGCCCTTGCAAATTATCTCTAATTTGCGCAACTTGACCACCATTCACAGCATCTTTAGAGCCCTGAGCAACAGTACCATCTTTTACATTGGTGATTGTTGTGCCATTTGCCCCACCACCTAATGTGATTTTGTCCTTAGTCGCATCGTCATATTTCACTGCATTATTGGCAAGCTCATTCACAGTGTTATTCACATTACTAATTGCGCTATCCAATTGACCTTTGTTCACTGCATCTGTTGCGTTAACACCAGCTGCAACATTAGTCACTTGTTTATTGCCAGCATTGATACCCTGAGTTGTTACACTTGGGCCACCTGCAATCGTTAATCCAGTATTGCTTAAGACAACCGCGTTATTACCAATGGTGATTCCAGCATTATTCAGAACAGTGTCACCTGCTTTCACAGAGTCAACCGTCAAGTCTTTTGCTGTTGCGACTTCATAGTTATCAGACCCATCTGCATTTTTGCTCTTATTCACAACAATGTTTTGACCATTGGTTACAGTCGTTTTCGATGTTGTTGCAGCAGAACCAATTGCCTTATCAAGTGCAGTCAACGCATCGCCAACATTGGTTTGATTCGCTTGAGCCACATTATAAGTTGGACCTGTAATGGTACCGTCAGCATTCACTTTAGCACCACCACCCAAGCTATTTACCAACGCAGTTTGGGTTGTTACAACTTGGTTACCCACAGCTTTCAACTGAGCAACGTTCACTGCATCAGCATCGGCACTACCCGCTGCAACACCCGTAATTTGACGATAAATACCACTCGCCTCATCACCTACTGCAACTGCACCTGTGGTTGATGTTGTCTTAGTAATTGCTGCTTTATCAGCACCTGTTGCAGCTGATAATGCATAACCTGCAACACCTGCACCTGTTGTCGCCGCTGAGCCGTTTCCTAATACCACTGAACCAGCCACTGTTTTGGTCACATTATTACCAAGCACAAAGGTATCATCCGTAAGCACTTGATTATTGTTACCTACTGAATAACTGTTCGCACCATCAACAATCGTTGGATCACCAATTGCACCAGAGTGATCACCTTTCACTTTGTTGCCTGTACCAATACTGATTGATTGTAGACCAGTTGCCTCAGCACCCTGACCAATTGCAATTGACTCTTTGCCTCCAGCTTTACTGTTGTGGCCTAAAGCAACTGCACTATCAGCACCAGTTGTCACAATTGCGTTTACACCAATTGCAGTCGAGTTTAAACCACCCGCGCTTGAGTCATTGGTTGTACCCAAATCACCTTTAGAGGTATCCGCATTGGTATGGAAGAATTTAATACCATCGGTATTCATCTTCTGAACCGTTTGACCAATCGTCAGACGATCTGTCGTTTCTTGACCTTGCTTATCATAGGTTAAGAACAACGAGTCTTGGTTCTTGTTATCAGGATTTTTATTCACAACCTGATCAACAATGTTCACCTTATTGCCATTTCCATCTACAACTTCAGTAATATTGCTCGTAATTGCACTCTTCAATTGCTCCTCAGTCGCAGCTCGACCTTTGGTTGCAAAATCACTTGCTTTAATATCTGTATTACTCAAGCCCTCAATGGTATTGCTTGCTTTATCAACAACAACACTGCCTACAGTCACCTTGTCGAAGTTCACATCTTTCGCTGTCGATACTTGATAGTTACTTGAGCCATCTGCATTCGTCGTTGGAGTGACCACAACGTTATCTCCAGCAGTAACCGTGGTTTTCGCTTTGGTCGCTGCATCTTTCACGCTTGTAATCGCGCCATCAATTGTGTTCGAACCTGTGCCACCGATATTACTTGTGGTGATTGCACCTGTAGTCGCATCAATTGTCGTTGCACCGCCAACAAGGTTCTTCACATTGTTCGCAGTATTAAATAATTGACTACCATTCACTGCATCTGTAGAGCTTGCATTTACAGCACCCGCTTTCACGTTAGTAATGGTTGTACCACCAACACCTGCAAGTGTGATCTTGTCTTTAGTCGTTGCATCGTCGTATTTAACTGCTGCATCGTCTAATGTACCCAACTTGCCATCCACTGCTGCCAATTGATCTTCGGTTGCTGCTTGACCTGATACCGCTGTGCCGTTCCACGTCGTGTTGCTCAGACCTTTGATCGTGTTTGTTGCCTTATCAACAACCACACTGCCTACAGTCACCTTGTCAAAGCTCACATCTTTCGCTGTCGATACTTGATAGTTGCTTGAACCATCTGCATTGGTTGTTGGAGTAACTACAACATTATCTCCTGCTGTAACCGTGGTTTTCGCTTTGGTCGCCGCATCTTTCACGCTTGTGATCGCGCCATCAATTGTGTTCGAACCTGTGCCACCAATGTTGTTAGTTGTGATTGCACCTGTAGTCGCATCAATTGTCGTTGCACCGCCAACAAGGTTCTTCACATTGTTCGCAGTATTAAATAATTGACTACCATTCACTGCATCTGTAGAGCTTGCATTTACAGCACCCGCTT
>Ga0209958_1000748_pt1 | contig 40086 bp, 32 predicted proteins | sample ThiBio_inoc_plan_FD_183942 | JGI IMG/M metagenome (GOLD analysis project Ga0209958, IMG submission 183942) | Wastewater bioreactor microbial communities from Cape Town, South Africa - Thiocy_inoc_plan (SPAdes) | ecosystem: Engineered > Bioremediation > Thiocyanate > Unclassified | place: South...
AAGGTGGCATTGGTCGCTTGCATGCGCAAGCTGCTGACCATGCTCAATGCCATCGCCAAACATAGCTGCGCTTGGAATCCAACGCTTCATAACGCTTGACAAGCAAGACGGTTGCTCAGGGGGGTGTTGTTTCATCTCAGGCGGGGATTTCATCGGCGCGTGCCGGTCGTTTTTGGCCGCGCTCGGGCACGAAGACGATGTGTTCGTCGGGCGCGTCGCTGTTGACGAAGCTCCTGAAGCGCTGGCGCACGGCGGGCGTGGTCACGGCGGTCTTCCACTCGCACTGGTAGGTGCCCACCACGTGGCGCATCTGCGCCTCCAGCGCTTCGCCCAGGCCCAGGCTGTCGTTCACCACCACGTCCTTCACGTAGTCCAGCCCGCCTTCGAGCGACTCGCGCCAGGTGCTGGTGCGCTGCAGCCGGTCGGCGGTGCGCACGTAGAACATCAGGAAGCGGTCGATGAGCTGGATCAGGCGCTCCTTCGTCAAGTCGCTGGCAAGCAACTCGGCGTGGCGCGGCTTCATGCCGCCGTTGCCGCAGACGTAGAGGTTCCAGCCCTTTTCGGTGGCGATCACGCCCACGTCCTTGCCCTGCGCCTCGGCGCATTCGCGCGTGCAGCCGGAGACGCCGAACTTGATCTTGTGCGGCGCGCGCAGGCCCTTGTAGCGGTGCTCCAGCTCCACGGCCAGGCCCACGCTGTCCTGCACGCCGTAGCGGCACCAGGTGCTGCCCACGCAGCTCTTCACCGTGCGCAGGCTCTTGCCGTAGGCGTGGCCGCTCTCGAAGCCGGCGGCGATCAGTTCCTCCCAGATCAGCGGCAGTTGCTCCAGCCGCGCGCCGAACATGTCCACGCGCGCGCCGCCCGTCACCTTGGTGTACAGGCCGTACTTCTTGGCCACCTGGCCCACGGCGATCAGGCCATCGGGCGTGACTTCGCCGCCCGGCATGCGCGGCACGACCGAATAGGTGCCGTCCTTCTGGATGTTGCCGAGGAAGTAGTCGTTGCTGTCCTGCAGCTTGGCGAGCTGCGGCTGCAGCACGAATTCGTTCCACACCGAGGCCAGCACGTTCGCGGCCACGGGCTTGCACACGTCGCAGCCCAGGCCCTGGCCGTGCCTGGCGAGCAGTTCGTCGAAGGTCTTGATGCCGCCCACGCGCACCAGGTGAAAGATTTCCTGGCGCGAATGGGCGAAGTGCTCGCACAGGTGGTTGTTCACCGCCAGGCCGCGCTTGCTCATCTCGGCCTTCATCACCTGCGTGACCAGCGGCACGCAGCCGCCGCAGGTGGCGCCCGCTTTCGTGCAGGCCTTGATCTCGGCGATGGTGCAGGCGCCTTCGCCCACAGCAGCGCAGATGGCGCCCTTGCTCACGTTGTTGCACGAACAGATCTGCGCCGTATCGGGCAGCGCATCCACGCCCAGGCCGGGCCGGGCCTTGCCGTCGCTGCTGGGCAGGATGAGGAATTCGGGCTCATCGGGCAGCGCGATGCCGTTCAGCGCCATTTGCAGCAGCGTGCCGTATTCGTCGGCATTGCCCACCAGCACGGCGCCCAGCAGGCGCTTGCCGTCCTCGCTCACCACGATCTTCTTGTAGACCTGCTTGCGTTCGTCGATGTACTGGTAGCTGCGGCAGTGCGGCGTCTTGCCCTGCGCGTCGCCGATGCTGGCCACGTCCACGCCCATGAGTTTCAGCTTGGTGCTCATGTCAGCGCCCGCGAAGCTGGCCTGCGCATCCCCGGCGATGTGCCGCGCCGCCACGCGCGCCATCTCGTAGCCGGGCGCGACCAGGCCGTAGAGCTGCTCGTTCCACGACGCGCATTCGCCGATCGCATACACGTTGCGGTCGCTGGTGCGGCAGTGGTCGTCGATGGCCGCGCCGCCGCGCGGGCCGGTGGCCAGCGCGCACTGGCGGATCAGGTCGTCGCGCGGGCGGATGCCGGCGGAGAAGACGATCATGTCCGTCTCCAGCCAGGTGCCGTCGGCGAACACCATGCGGTGGCGCGCCGTGGCGCCGTCGGTGATCTCCACTGTGTTGCGGCCCGTGTGCACGTGCACGCCCAGCGCCTCGATCCTGGCGCGCAGCACGCGCCCGCCGCCTTCGTCCACCTGCACCGCCATCAGGCGCGGGGCGAACTCGACCACGTGCGTCGTGAGGCCCATGTCGCGCAGCGCCTTGGCGCATTCCAGGCCCAAGAGGCCCCCGCCCACCACCACGCCGCTTCTCGATTTGGCGCCCGCGGCCGTCATGGCCTCCAGGTCCTCGATGGTGCGGTAGGTGAAGCAGTACGGCCGCTCGCGCCCCGGCACCGGCGGTACAAAGGGGACGGAGCCCGTAGCCAGCACCAGCTTGTCGTAGGGCAGCACCTCGCCATCGGCGGTGGTGACGGTGTTCCTGCGCCGCTCCACGGCCACGGCGCGCGCGGCCAGGCGCAGCGAGAAGCCGGTCTTGTCGAAGAAGCCGGGCGGCACCAGCGAGAGGTCGTCCGCCGTCTTGCCGGCGAAGAATTCGGACAGGTGCACCCGGTCGTAGGCCGGGCGCGGCTCCTCGCACAGCACGGTGACCTGCGCGCCCGCAACCTTGCGTTCGTCGAGCTGTTCGAGAAACTGGTGGCCCACCATGCCATGGCCGATCACGACGATTTTCATGTCTAACTCCTGCTGCATCAGTTGGGATCAACCGGGCCGCCAGGGATGCCATGCATCCCGCAGCCCGTTCGTCCGCCGTCGTTAGCGGAGTTGCCACCTGCCCGGCCACGCTACCGGCCAGATGGCATGGCAGAGCTCAGCAAATGCCATGCCAGCGTGCCGCACCCTTTTGGTGCGCGCGCAATTTGCGAGAATTCGGGGCTTTTTTCCGGCCCCGCCCCGCATGCACACCCTCAGCGACTTCGACTTCGTGCTGCCCGAGCAGCTCATCGCCCAGCACCCCGCGCCCGAGCGCAGCGGCTCGCGCCTGCTGGACGGGCGCGCGCCCACGCCGGTGGACCGCGTCTTCCGCGAACTGCCCGCGCAGTTGGCACCCGGCGACCTGCTGGTGTTCAACGACACGCGCGTGCTCAAGGCGCGCGTGTTCGGCGAAAAGGCCAGCGGCGGCAAGCTGGAGCTGCTCATCGAGCGCGTGCTCACGGGCAATGAGGTCGTGGCGCACATGAAGGTCAGCAAGAAGCCGCTGCCCGGCGCCACCGTGCACATGGCGGGCGGCGCGGCGGCAGGCGGCTTCGACGCCACGCTGCTGGCGCGCTGGCCCGACGCCGACGGCCCGCTGTTCCGCTTCGCCCTGCGCGGCCCGGCCGGCGAGACGCCGTGGGAGCTGATGGAGCGCCACGGCCACCTGCCGCTGCCGCCCTACGTCGAACGGCAGCAGAATGCCGCCCACGACCCCGACGAAGCCGAGGACAGCGAGCGCTACCAGTCCGTCTTCGCCCGCGCGCCCGGCGCCGTGGCCGCGCCCACGGCGGCGCTGCACTTCGACGAAGCGGTGCTCGCCGCGCTGGCCGCGCGCGGCGTGGAGCGCGCCAGCGTGACGCTGCACGTCGGCGCCGGCACCTTCCAGCCCGTGAAGACCGAGAACCTGGCCGAGCACCGCATGCACAGCGAGTGGTACGAGGTGCCGCCGGCCACGCTGGCGGCGCTGGAGCGCTGCCGCCTGCGCGGCGGCCGCGTGGTGGCCGTGGGCACCACCACGGTGCGCACGCTCGAATCCTGGGCCCGCAGCGGCCAGACCACGGGCGAGACCGACATCTTCATCACCCCGGGCTTTCGCTTCCAGGTGGTGGAGCTGCTCATCACCAACTTCCACCTGCCCAAGAGCACGCTGATGATGCTGGTGAGCGCCTTCGCCGGGTACGCGCACACCATGGGGCTGTACCGGCACGCCATCGCCCAGGGCTACCGCTTCTTCAGCTACGGCGACGCGATGCTGCTGCAGCGCGCCGCGCCCGCGGACTGACGTTTGCCCTAGGCGCCCGGCGCGGGCGCTGTGGCACAGTGCCGGCACCCTCTTCCACCCCGCCGCACCGCCATGCTCCCTCCGCCCCCGCCCTCCGCCCCGCGCGGGTTCGTTGCCGTGCAGGCCGTGCTGCTGCTGGCCGGGGCCACGGCCTGGGCGCAGCAGGCCAGCCAGGCGCCGTGGGCCGCCAACGCCCTGTGGCTGGCCGTGCTGCTGGCCTGCGCCACGGCGCTGGCGGCCGTGCGGCACGGGCGCCTTGGCTGCTGGGCGGCGCTGATGGTGCAGTGCGCCGCGCTGGCCACCGCCACCAGCGCGCTGGAGCTGACCGCCTGGCACTGGCTGTTCAAGCCCCTGGCCATGCTTTGCGCTATCGTTTGGGTAGCTGCCAGCGCTCACCCAGAAAGGGCTGGATCCGCTTTTGGCTCTCCATCTACCCCGGCGCTCGACGCCACCGGGCGGCGCTGGCTCATCGGCGCGCTGGCGGCCTCGCTGGCGGGCGATGCGTTCCTCATGGTGGAGGGCTTCTTCGTGCCCGGCCTGGCCTCCTTCCTGCTGGCGCACCTGGCGTACATCGCCGTGCTGCGGCGCGGGCAGCGCTGGTTCGCGCACCGGGGCGCGCTGGCCGCGACGCTCGCCATCGGCCTGGGCATATACCTGCTCCTGTGGCACGGCGGGCTGCCGCCCGCGCTGCGCCTGCCGGTGGCGGTGTACGTCACGGTCATCGCCCTCATGGCGGCCCAGGCCCTGGGCCGCGCGCACCAGTTGCGCACGCGCGGCGCCACGCTGGTGGCGCTGGGCGCGTGTAGCTTCCTGTGCAGCGACGCCGTGCTGGCCACGAACCGCTTCGTCCAGCCCCTGCCCTGGGCCGCGCTGTGGGTGCTGGCCAGCTACTACCTGGCGCAGGGGCTGATCGTCGCGGGCCTGCTGCGCCCCGCCGCGCGGCGGGCCGCGCCCTTTGGGTAACATCACACCCCCTTTCCACGGGGCGCGCGCCCGCGCCGCCAGGTGCGCGCGGCCCCCTGCCATGCCATGACCCCATCGACCCCTCCCTCCTTCCTCAGCCGCGTGGCCATTGCCCTCGGCAGCTTCTTCGCCATCCTGGGCAACGGCCGCCTGGCCGCCGACGTGCAGCGCCTGCGCGCCGGCGAGCCCCTGGCCGCCGACGCGCCGCCCAAGGAGGTGCGCGTGGAGGTGCCGGTGGAGAAGATCGTCGAAGTGCGGGTGGAAGTGCCGGTGGAAAAAGTCGTCGAGAAAATCATCGAGCGCCGCATCGAGGACACCACGCCCACCGCCGCGCTGCAGCTGCTGGGCCTGCTGCAGCGCCAGGCGCGCTTCGTCGATTTCGTGCAGGAGGACGTGGCGCAGTACAGCGATGCCGAGATCGGCGCCGCCGCGCGCGTGGTGCACGAGGGCTGCCGCAAGGTGCTGGCCGAGCACTTCACCCTGGCCCCGGTGCGCACCGAGCCCGAGGGCAGCCGCATCACGCTGCAGCCCGGCTTCGACGCCGCGCGCGTGCGCGTGACCGGCAACGTGGTGGGCCAGCCGCCCTTCACCGGCACGCTCGCCCACCGCGGCTGGCAGGCCAGCGACGTGCGCCTGCCCCAGCTCACCGACGCCCAGGCCGCGCGCACCCTGGCGCAGGCGGAGGTGGAGTTGTGAGCGCTCTTGAATTCATAGCTACCAGCGCAGGCCAGGCAAGCACTGAAGGCCAAAATGGCCCGCAATTCAGCATCGGCATCGACCTCGGCACCACGCACTGCGCCTTGTCGTGGATCGACCACGCCGCCAGCGACGGCGAGCGCGTGGCGCAGGGCGTGCTGGACGTGCCCCAGCTCACCGCGCCGGCCAGCGTGCAGGCACTGCCGCTGCTGCCCTCGTTCCTGTACCTGCCGCACGAGAGCGAGCTGGCGCCTGCCGACCGCGCCCTGCCCGGCCAGGCGCCGCAGGACGGCGTGGTGGGCGAGTTCGCGCGCACGCGCGGCGCGGCCACGCCGATCCGCCTGGTCGCCAGCGCCAAGAGCTGGCTGTGCCACCCCGGCGTGGACCGGCGCGCGCCGCTGCTGCCGGCCGATGCGCCGGAGGATGTGGCGCGCCTGTCGCCGCTGGCCGCCAGCACGCGCTACCTGGAGCACCTGCGCTGGGCCTGGGAGCAGGCCCACCCCGGGGCGCCGCTGGCGCGCCAGCAGGTGACGGTGACCATCCCCGCATCGTTCGACCCCGCCGCGCGCGAACTGACGGCCGAGGCCTGCCAGGCCGCCGGGCTGGCGCACTTCACGCTGCTGGAGGAGCCCCAGGCCGCGCTGTATAGCTGGATCCAGGCCAGCGGCGGCGCCTGGCGCAAGCAGGTGGCGCACGGCGACATGCTGCTGGTGGTGGACGTGGGCGGCGGCACCACCGACTTCTCGCTCATCGCCGTGCTGGAGCAGGACGGCAGCCTGGCGCTGCAGCGCGTGGCCGTGGGCGAGCACATCCTGCTCGGCGGCGACAACATGGACCTGGCCCTGGCCTACGGCGTGGCGCGCAAGCTGGCGCAGGAAGGCAAGCCGCTGGACGCCTGGCAGACCCGCGCGCTGGCGCACGGCTGCCGCGCCGCCAAGGAACAGCTGCTGGCCGACGCCCGCCTGGCCGCCGTGCCCGTGGTGGTGCCGAGCCGGGGCAGCAGGCTCATCGGCGGCAGCATCCGCACCGAAGTCACGCAGGCCGAGGTGCAGCAGGGGCTGGTGGAAGGCTTCTTCCCCCGCGTGGACGTGTCCGACAAGCCGCAGGCGCGCGCACGCGCCGCGCTCACGCAGCTGGGCCTGCCCTACGCGCAGGACGCCGCCGTCACGCGCCACCTGGCGGCCTTCCTGGCGCGCCAGCTCGACGCCACCGCGCAAATCGGCGGCCTGCAGCCGCGCGCTGGCGCCAGCTTCGTGCACCCCACGGCGGTGCTGTTCAACGGCGGCGTGCTCAAGGCGCCGCAGATCGCGCAGCGCATCCTGGACGTGCTCGGCGGCTGGCTGGCCGCCGAGGGCGCCCCGGCGCCGCGCGTGCTCGAAGGCGCGCACCTCGACCTGGCGGTGGCGCGCGGCGCGGCCTACCACGGCTACGTGGCGCGCCAGGGGCGCGGCGTGCGCATCCGCGGCGGCACGGCGCAGAGCTACTACGTGGGCGTGGAGAGCAACATGCCCGCCATCCCCGGCATGGAGCCGCCCGTCTCGGCCCTGTGCCTGGCGCCCTTCGGCATGGAGGAAGGCAGCGAAGTGGCGCTGGACGCGCAGCCGTTCGGCCTGGTGGTGGGCGAGCCGGTGCGCCTGCGCTTCTTCGGCTCCAGCGTGCGCCGCCACGATGGCGTGGGCACGCTGCTCGACTTCTGGGGCCCGGAGGAACTGGTCGAGCTGCAGGAGATCGAGGCCCTGCTGCCCGCCGAGGGCCGCAGCCCCGGCGAGGTGGTGCCCGTGCACCTGCACGCGCGCGTGACCGACATCGGCACGCTGGAGCTGAGCGCCGTGCCGGTGGGCGGCAATGCGCGCTGGAAGGTCGAGTTCGACGTGCGCGCCCCGGCCGCCGCCTGACCGAGCCCTAAACCCCACGGCTGGAGAGGCCACCCCACACAAACGCCGCGCCTGCGGGCACCATACCGCGCCGTGCCCGTGGCGGGCCTGCGCGCAGGCTCCGCCACGGGCACGGTTTTCGCTTCTGTCCCGGCCGTCCAGACCCGAATGGCCGGACAACCCGCCAGCGGCCACCCGCCCTGGCACCTGGCGCCCTCGACCCGGGGGCGTCCATCCCACGCTGAATCACCGTTTCAGGAGGTTTCTACCCATGCACCCGCTTTCCACGCGCGCGCTGGCCGGCGCGCTGGCCACGGCCCTGGCGCTGCCCGCGCTCGCCGCCGACCCCACGCTCTCCAAGATCCAGTCCAGCGGCACGCTGACCATCGGCTACCGCAAGGACGCCTCGCCCCTGTCCTACGTGGACGCCAGCGGCCAGCCCATCGGCTACGCCATCGACCTGTGCCAGCAGCTGGTTGCGCGCATCCAGAGCCAGCTCAAGCTGCCCGCGCTGCAGGTGCAGTACGTGCCGGTGACCATCGCCGAGCGCTTCGACCGCATCGCCGAAGGCAAGATCCAGCTCGAATGCGCCGACTCCACCAACTCCAAGGCGCGGCGCGACCTGGTGGGCTTCGGCCTGACCTACTACTACGCCGGCGCCCGCATGCTGGTGCGCAAGGACGACAAGCGCGAGCAGTTGTCGCAGATGGCCAGCGCGCGCATCGCCGTCATCACCGGCTCCACGGGCCAGACCGTGGCCGAGCGCCACAAGGGCGCCACCCTGGTGCCCGTGGCCAGCACCGACGAAGGCGCCCGGGCCGTGGCCGAGGGCCGTGCCGACGCCTTCGTGTCCGACGACATCTCCCTCATCGACCAGGCACGCCTGCTCAAGGGCGCGGTGAAGGTGGTGGGCCCGCGCATGTCGGTGGAGCCGCTGGCGCCGATCGTGCCCAAGAACGCCCCCGACTTCCAGCACCTCGTGGCCCAGGCCATGAAGGACATGTACCGCGACGGCACGGCGCGCCAGGTGTACCGCAAGTGGTTCGAGCACCCGCTGCCGGTGCGCGAGTACTCGCTCGACCTGCCGCCCGACCGCCTGCTGAGCGACACCTTCCGCCGCCCCGATACCTTCGTGACCGACTGGACGGTGCTGTAAGAACGTGTTTACGGTCTTTTCATGGAGCCCGCAAGGCAGCAAAAAGCCGCAATCTAGGCGCGCGCCGCAGGCCATGCTGGCGGCCTGGCCGAGGCGCGCAACGACGAGTGCGGCTTTTTGCTGCCTTGCCCGAAGGGTTGCCCCGCAAAAGTGGCATCTGCGGCGTTGCAAATGCTCGCCGGGCCACCAGCCCGGCTGCGCTTTGCGCCTTGCACCTGCCACTTTTGCGGGGCAACGGGCTCCATGAAAAGACCGTAAACACGTTCTAAAGCCCCCCGGCGGTTTCGGGGTAACAATCGCGGCAGCGGCCCCGCGCCGCCTGCCCCGTCCCTGAACCGCCGCATGACCACCGCCCCCACACCGCACCCCGCCGCCGCCCGCTACGCCGTCGGCATCGACCTGGGCACCAGCCACACCGTGGTGGCCTGCGCGCCGCTGCACGGCGGCCCCGGGGACATCGCCCTGCTGCCCATCCCGCAGCGCACCACCGCCAGCGAGGTGCAGGCCCTGCCCCTGCTGCCCTCGGTGCGCTACCAGGCGGCCCCCGGCGAGCTGGGCGAGGCCTGGCGCCAGCCCTGGCCGCCGCTGGGCGCCAGCGACGCAGCCCCGGCCATCACCGGCCGCTGGGCGCGCGAGCTCGGCGCCAGCGTGCCCGGGCGCCTGGTGGCCAGCGCCAAGAGCTGGCTCTCGCACCCGGGCGTGGACCGCGGCGCGCCCATCCTGCCCTGGGGCGCGCCCGAGGACGTGGCGCGCATCTCGCCGCTCGACGCCTCCGCCGCCACGCTGGCCCACGTGCGCGCCGCGTGGGACCTGGCCCACCCCGAGGCCCCGCTGGCCGGGCAGGCCGTTGTGCTCACCGTGCCCGCCTCGTTCGACGAAGGCGCGCGCGCCCTCACGCTGGAGGCCGCGCAGCGCGCCGGCCTGCCCCCGGTGCAACTGCTGGAGGAACCCAAGGCCGCCTTCCACGACTGGCTGGTGCTGCAGGGCGACGCCCTGGCCGCGCAGCTGGCGCACAGCCGCCTGGTGCTGGTGGTGGACGTGGGCGGCGGCACCACCGACCTGACGCTGATCCGCGCCACCCCCGGCACCGGCGGCGCCCTGCCCACGCTCACCCGCGTGGCCGTGGGCGAGCACCTGATGCTCGGCGGCGACAACATGGACCTGGCCCTGGCGCACCGGCTGGAGCCGCAGTTCGCCGGCGCCGGCCAGCGCCTGGCGCCGGGGCGCTTCGCGCAACTGGTGCAGCGCTGCCGCCAGGCCAAGGAGCTGCTGCTGGCCGAAGGCGCGCCCGCGCACACCACCATCACGCTGCTGGGCGGCGGCTCGCGCCTGCTGGCGCAAACCCGCTCGGCCCCGCTCACGCAGGCCGACGTGCACGCCTGGGTGGTGGAAGGCTTCCTGCCCCCCGCGCAGCCCACCGACGCCCCCACGCGCCGCCAGGGCGCGCTGCGCGGCCTGGGCCTGCCCTACCCAGCCGACGCCGCCATTACGCGCCACCTGGCGCAGTTCCTGGCGCAGCACGCGGGCGGCGAGTGGCCCGACACCGTGCTGCTCAACGGCGGCGTGTTCCACGCCCACGCGCTGGCCGAGCGGCTGACCGGCCAACTGGCGCAATGGCGCGGCGCGCCCGTGCGCGTGCTGCACAACCCCCACCCCGACTGGGCCGTGGCGCGCGGCGCGGCCGCCCATGGGCTGGCGCAATACAAGGAAAAAACGGCTCTAGCCCAGGCAGGAAAAGCGCCAGAAGCTCCCAAAACCATAGTGCCGCGCATCGGCGGCGGCTCCGCGCGCAGCTACTGGCTGGTGCTGCCCGGCCCCCAGGGCGGCGCACGCCAGGCCCTGTGCCTGCTGCCGCGCGGCACCGAGGAAGGCGTGCGCCTGGTGCTGTCCGGGCGGCGCTTCGCGCTGCGGCTCGGCCAAGCCGTGCGCTTCGACCTGGTGGCGCGCAGCCAGGGCCAGGCCCAGGCCGGGCAGATCGCCGCGCTCGAAGGCGAGGGCTGGACCGAGCTGCCCCCCCTGGCCACCGTGCTGCCCGCGCCCGAGGGCCGGCCCACCGCGCAGGTGGAAGTGCAGTTGCAGGCCTGCATGGGCGAGGTCGGCACGCTGGAGGTGCGCTGCGTGGCGGCCCACGATCCGGCGCACGCCTGGCTGCTGCCCTTCGCCGTGCGCGGCGCGGTGGCGCGTGACGCTTCTGAATCCATAGCTGCCAGCGCAGACCCCGCAAGCGCTGGCGCCGAAAAACGCCTGCAAGCGGCGCTGGCGCTGGCCGAGCGCATCTTCGGCCACCAGGCCCAGGAGGTGGCGCCGAAAGACGTGCGCCAGCTGCGCGCCGCGCTGGAGCGCCAGCTCGGCCCGCGCGAGGACTGGGACGTGGCCACCTTGCGCACGCTGTTCGACGCGCTGCTGGCCCGCGCCAAGCGCCGCCGCCGCACGCCCGAGCATGAGCGCGTGTGGCTCAACCTGGCGGGATGGTGCCTGCGCCCCGGCGTGGGCGCGCAGCTCGACGCCTGGCGCATCGGCCAGGTGTGGCAGCTCTACCCGCAGGGCCTGGGCCACGCGCAGGACAGCGCCAACTGGACCGAATGGTGGGTGTTCTGGCGCCGCGTGGCCGCCGGCCTGGACGAGACCCAGCAAATGGAGGTGCTCGAAGCCGTGGCCGGCTGCATGCAGAAAACCGTGCAGCGCGCCAGCGCCAAGGGCGCCAAGGCGCCCTGGGGCAGCTACGACGACATGCTGCGCCTGTTCGCCGCCATGGAGGCCGTGCCCTGGCAGTACCGCCAGGAGATGGGCCAGTGGATGCTGCAGCGCCTGCGCCGCCCGGACGAACCGGCGCACACCTGGTGGGCCATCGGCCGCCTGGCGGCGCGCCAGCCGCTGGCCGCCAACGCGCACCGCGTGATGCCGCCCGAGGCGGCGCAGGAATTCCTCGACGCCACGCTGGCGCAGGACTGGCGCAAGAACGAACACGCCATGTTCGCCGCCGTGCAGATCGCGCGCATGACGGGCGAGCGCACGCTCGACCTGCCTGACGCCGCGCGCGCCGCGGTGCTCGGCCAGCTGCGCGCCAGCGGCGCGCCGCAGCGCTGGGTCGACCAGGTGGAGCAGGTGCAGGAGATGAGCCGCGAGGACCGCCAGCGCAGCCTGGGCGACAGCCTGCCGCCGGGGCTGGTGCTGGTGGGGTAGCCGCCCGGCCCGGGCTCAATACCCGTGCTGCTCCCGGAACGCCCGCGCCTGGCCGAAGTGCCCACAGCCGATGAACGGCACCGGCGGGCGCAGCGCCGACAGCGGCGAAGGGTGGTTGGCCGTGAGCACCAGGTGCCCCCGGTCACGCGGGATCAGCGCGCGCTTGGACTGCGCGTGGCTGCCCCAGAGCATGAAGACCACGGGCCGCGGCCCCTCGGCCACGGCGCGGATCACGGCGTCGGTGAGCAGCTCCCAGCCCTGGCCGGCGTGGCTGGCGGGCTGGCCCTCCTCCACGGTCAGGCAAGTGTTGAGCAGCAGCACGCCGTTCGTGGCCCATTTCACCAGGCTGCCGCCTGGCTGCGGGAACGGCGGGAAGGGCACGCCCAGGTCGCGCTGCATTTCCTTGAAGATGTTCTGCAACGAGGGCGGCAGGCGCACGCCCGGCGCCACCGAGAACGCCAGCCCCTCGGCCTGCCCACGGCCGTGGTACGGGTCCTGCCCCAGGATCACCACGCGCACCTTGTCGGGCGGCGTGAGCTGCAGCGCGCGCAGCGGCTGCGGCGGGAAGATGGCGCCCGCCTGCAGGCGCTGGTGCAGGAAGTCCAGCAGCGCCTGCCCGCGCGGGCTGGCGAAGAAGCCGTCCACCTGCGGCTGCCAGCCGGGCGCGACGGGCCACCCGGCAGGATCGGCGCTTTGCAACTGGGTCGGGTTCTCATGCATCGAATAGGCCTCCAAGGCGCTTGCATCATGCGCAAGCAGCTATTTTTACGATAGCGCACCCGTGCCATCCTCGGCACGGTTGCGGCCGCGCTGCTTGGCGCGGTACAGGTGGGCGTCGGCCTGCGCCAGCAGCGCCTCGGGGGTGGAGTCGCCATCGGGCACCTGGCTGGCCACGCCGGCGCTGATGGTGACCACGCTGGCCACCAGCGAGCCCTTGTGCTCCAGCCCCAGCGCCTGCACGGCGCGGCACAGCGCCTGCGCCTTGTGCCGGGCCCCGGCCAGGTCGCACTCGGGCAGCAGGCAGACGAACTCCTCGCCGCCGTAGCGCGCCACCAGGTCGTGCGGGCGGGCCAGGCCCGTGCGCAGCGCCGTGGCCACGGCCTTCAGGGCCTCGTCGCCCTGCTGGTGGCCGTAGCGGTCGTTGTAGAGCTTGAAGTGGTCAATGTCGAGCATGACCAGGGCCAGCGGCTTGCCGCTGCGGCGGCAGCGGCGCCACTCGGCCTGCAGCGTCGTATCGAAGTGGCGGCGGTTGGCCAGGCCGGTCAGCCCGTCCATGTAGGCGAGCTTGCGCAGCGCCTCGCTTTGCGCCTGCTGTTCGGTGCGGTCAACGAAGGTGGCCAGGAAATGCTTGCCGAAGACCAGGCCGCCGATGGCCATGGTGCGCAGCGTGCCGTCGCGCGCGACGATGCGGTAGTCGCGCACCGGGATTTCGCCGCCGCCCTGGGCGGCCAGGGCCATGGCCTGCTTCCAGGAATGGCCGACGACGCGGCGGTAGTCATCCTCGGGGTAGGCGCGCAGCGTCCATTCGTGCAGCGTGGGTGTTTCGGCCTCGGTGTGGCCGAAGTCCTCGAGGAAGCGCCGGTTGCGGAAGTAGATGCGGTGCGCCTCGTCAACCATGCACAGGCCGATGGGCATGTCGTTCATCAGGTGGCGCAGCACGCGCTCGGTCTCCTGCAGCCGCAGGGCCTGCCGTGTGGCCTCGGTCACGTCGCTGCTGGTGCCGATGACGCGCACCGGGCGGCCCTGCGCATCGTGCGCGATGGCGCGGCCCCGGTCGTGGATCCAGCGGTAGCTGCCGTCCTTGCAGCGCACGCGGTGCGTGGTTTCGTAGAACGGGGCCGTGCCGTCGAGGTGGCGCTGCAAAGCGGCCCGCGTCTGGACGGCATCCTCGGAATGCAGGCTGGACATCCACTGGTCGAGGCGGCCCTCCAGATCGCCCTCGGCATAGCCCAGCATGGCTTTCCACACGGACGAGAAATACACGCGGCCACTGGCCACGTCCCAGTCCCACACGCCCTGGTTGGTGGCCTGCAGCACGGCCAGCCAGCGTGCCTGCAGCGCGGCCTCCTGCGTGGCCAGCGCCTGCGCGTAGCGCCGGGCCTCGATGCGCCGGCGCTGCAGCAGGTGCAGCCCCGCAGCGGCGGCCAGCCCCAGCAGCACCCAGGCGCCCCCCAGGCCCCAGGCGACGGTGCGCCAGCCAGAGAAGATGGCCTGCCAGTCACGCCCCGCGGCGACCACCAGCGCCTTGTCCATGTGCAGGCCGGGCGGCTGGATGGTGTGGATGGCCACCAGCCGATGCGCTCCGCCGGGCTGCGTCACGCCCCGGTACACGCCCGCCGTCTGGCCGCGCGCGCGGTGCTGCATGAACACCGTGCCCGGCTGTGCCAGGTCGGCACCGGGCGGCTCGGGGTGCTCGGCCATCATCAGAAAGCGCAACCCATCACCATGCGCCAGCCCGGCCAGCATGTCGGGCGCGTAGCGCACCGATTCGAGCAGGGTAGTGAATTCCTCGGGGTCGAGCGTCGCCGTGACCACGCCGCCAAAGGCGCCCGTGGCGTCCGCGACGGGGCGCGCCAGGATAATGGCCCACACCCCCAGCTCGGTGCGGAACGGCGGGCTGACCACCAGGGTGTCTGCCGCCGCAGCCGTGCGCGCGGCCTGGAAATAGGCGCGCGCCGCGAAGTTCTTGCCCAGCAGCGCGGTGCGGTTGGTGGCCTGCGCTGTGCCCTGGGCGTCGAGCCACGCCAGCGTGCGCACGCCGGTCATGGCAGCGCTGAAAGCGGCCAGCCGCTCGTTGAGCCGCTGCGGATCTTCCGGGGGAGCGCCCTGCAGGTCGCGCGCCAGCGTGGCCAGGACGTGGTTCACCGCGTCGAGCTGGCGCGCCAGATTGGCGTGGATGATGCGCGCCTGGTGCGCCAGGCGCAGACGCTCGCGCGCCTCGATGTCCTGGCGTTCCAGCCACAGGCCGGCAGCCAGCAGCACACCCAATGCGAGCCAGCCCAGCACCAGCGCGTACCAGGCGCGGCGCAGCAGCGTGGCGGAAGGGTTCTGGTGCGCGGGCAAGCCGGCCTCCGTGAGCGCGCTCAGCCGAACAGCCGCGCCAGCGCCAGGCCGGGGTCGTCGGCGCGCATGAAGGCTTCGCCCACCAGGAAGGCGTGGATGCCCGCGTCGCGCAGCGTCTTCACGTCGGCGGGCGCGAGGATGCCCGACTCGGTGACCAGCAGCCGGTCCGCCGGAACGCTCTTTTGCAGGTCCAGCGTGGTCTGCAGTGTGACCTCGAAGGTGCGCAGGTTGCGGTTGTTGATGCCGACCAGCGGCGTCTTGAGCGCGAGCGCGCGCTCCAGCTCGGCGCCGTCGTGCACCTCCACCAGCACGGCCATGTCCAGGCCGTGGGCGATGGCTTCGAGGTCGCGCATCTGCGCGTCGTCGAGGCAGGCGGCGATGAGCAGGATGGCATCGGCCCCCATGGCCCGGGCCTCGTAGACCTGGTAGGGGTCGATCATGAAGTCCTTGCGCAGCACCGGCAGGCCGCAGCTCGCGCGCGCCTGCTTGAGGTAATCCACGCTGCCCTGGAAGAACTGCCGGTCCGTCAGCACCGACAGGCAGGCCGCGCTGACGCGGCCGTCGCCCTCGGCGTAGCTCTGCGCGATGTCGGCGGGAATGAAGTCGGCGCGCAGCACGCCCTTGCTCGGGCTGGCCTTCTTGACCTCGGCGATCACGGCGGCCTGGCCGGCGGCGATCTTGGCGCGCAGCGCGCCCTCGAAGTCGCGCGTGAGCACGCGGCTCTCGGCGTCGGCACGCAGCGCGGCCAGCGAAACGCGCTTTTGCGCGGCGGCCACTTCCTCGCGCTTGACGGCGACGATTTGGTTCAGGATGTCACTCATGGGAATCTGCCTTGTCAGCCGCTGGCGACGGCTGCTTGAGTATCTTGACGAACACGCGGTGCATGGCGAAGCCGACGACGATGAACAGCGCCGAAATGCCCAGCGCGATCCACAGGCCGGGGTCTTGCCACATGCTCAGGCTGCCAGCGCGTGGGTGCGCGTGACGAGCTGCTCCAGCTTGGCCCGGGCCGCGCCGGTGTCGATGGCGGCGCGCGCGCGCGCGATGCCTTCGGCGATGCCGCCCACGACGTTGGCGGCGTACAGCGCCACGCCCGCGTTCAGGCAGACGATCTCGCGCGCCGGGCCTTGCTCGCCCGCCAGCACGCCCAGCAGCAGGGTGCGCGACTGCTCGGGCGTATCGACCTTGAGCGCGCGGTTGCTGGCCATGGCCATGCCGAAGTCCTCGGGGTGGATCTCGTACTCGGTGATTTCGCCGTTCTTCAGCTCGCCCACGATGGTGGAGGCGCCCAGGCTGACTTCGTCCATGCCGTCGCGGCCATAGACCACCAGGGCGTGCTCGGCGCCCAGGCGCTGCAGCGCGCGCACCTGGATGCCCACGAGGTCGGGGTGGAACACGCCCATCAGAATGTTCGGCGCGCCGGCCGGGTTGGTGAGCGGGCCGAGGATGTTGAAGAGGGTGCGCACGCCCAGCTCCCGGCGCACCGGGGCCACGTTCTTCATGGCCGGGTGGTGGTTGGGCGCGAACATGAAGCCGATGCCCACCTCGGCGACGCACTGGGCGATCTTCTCGGGCGGGAGGTTGATGTGCACGCCCAGCGCCTCCATCACGTCGGCGCTGCCGCTCTTGCTGGAGACGCCGCGCCCGCCGTGCTTGCTGACCTTGGCGCCCGCCGCCGCCGCCACGAACATGGCGCAGGTGGAGATGTTGAAGGTGTTGGCGCCGTCGCCGCCGGTGCCCACGATGTCCACCAGGTGCCGCGTGTCGGGCACGTGCACCTTGGTGGAGAACTCGCGCATCACCTGCGCGGCGGCGGTGATCTCGCCGATGGTTTCCTTCTTCACGCGCAGGCCGGTGATGAGCGCGGCCGTCATCACAGGCGAGAGCTCGCCGCTCATGACCATGCGCATCAGGTGCAGCATTTCGTCATGGAAGATTTCGCGGTGCTCGATGGTGCGCTGCAGCGCCTCCTGGGGGGTGATCTTGTGCATGGCGGTCTCTATGGATAGCGGCGGGCGCTGGCCGGGTGGGCGGCGCGGGCCGATGGCGCACGATTATCGCGCGGCCATGGCGATACCAGCGAAAAACGCCTCCAGCCCTTTCCTGGCAAGCGCCAGCAGCTAGCAAAAAAAGAGCGCAACCACGCAGCAAGCGGCGCGTGCCAGCGCCCGGGTCACTTCGCTGCGGCGCGGTCCATGGCCTGGCCCGACTCCAGCAATGCCGCTGCTTCGCGCGCCGCCACGCGGCCTTCGTCGGTGGGAACGACCCAGATTTCCACGCGGCTGTCGGGCGCGTGGATGGCCCAGGCGGCGTGGCCGTCGGCCTGGCGGTTGCGCTGCGGGTCGATGCGCAGGCCCGTCCACGCCAGGCGGTTGCACACCTGCTCGCGCAGCACGGCGTCGTTCTCGCCGATGCCGCCGCTGAAGGCCAGCACGTCCAGGCCGTCCAAGCAGGCGATGAGCGCGCCGGTCTCGCGCACCACGCGGTGCGTGAACTGGGCGATGGCGCGCTGCGCATCGGCGCTGCCGTCGGCGCGCAGCGCACGCATGTCGGCCGAGATGCCGGACACGCCGAGCAGGCCGCTTTGCTTGTACAGCAGCTTCTCGATGCGCCCGTGGTCCCAGCCCTGCTCCAGCAAGTACAGCAGCACGCCGGCGTCGAGCGAGCCGCTGCGCGTGCCCATCATCAGGCCGTCGAGCGCGGAAAAGCCCATGGTGGTGGCCACGCTCACGCCATCCTTGCAGGCGCACAGGCTGGCGCCGTTGCCCAGGTGCGCCATGACCACGCGGCCGCGCCCGCGCAGGGTCTGCGCGTGCAGCACCGACATGACGTACTGGTACGACAGGCCGTGGAAGCCGTAGCGGCGCACGCCCTGCTCGCGCAGCGCGCGCGGCAGCGCGAAGGCGTAGTCCACCTCGGGCATGGCGGCGTGGAAGGCGGTGTCGAAGCAAGCCACCTGCGGCAGCTCGGGGAAGGCGGCGCGGAACTGGCGGATGCCCGCCAGGTTGTGCGGCTGGTGCAGCGGCGCCAGCGAGTTGAAGCGCGCGAGCTGTTCCAGCACCGCGTCGGTGACGTACACGCTCTCGGTGAACACGCCGCCGCCATGCACCACGCGGTGCGCCACGGCCTCAATGTCGGCGCCCTGCAGCGACTGCACCAGCACGCGCAGGCGCTCCAGCGCCACGGCGAAGGGGGAAGCCGCCCCGGCGGGCACGGCCAGCGCCTCCTGCTGCTTCTGGCCCTGGTACTTCCAGTCCATGGCCGGGCTGCCGCCCGGCTCCAGGCCCTGGACGCAGCCGGAGAGCACGTGGGGCTGCACCTGCCCGTCCTTGAGCGGGTGCAGCGAGAACTTGAGCGAGGAAGATCCGGCGTTGACGGCGAGGATGGCCATGGTCGATTCCTTGGATGCTTTTAAAACAATAGCTGCCAGCGCTTGTCTCTCAAGGCTTTTCGGTTGAAAAGTACCGCAAAGCCTTGAGGAACGAGCGCCAGCAGCTCATCTTTTTGACGGATCAGCCGTGCTTCCAGGCATTCTCGGCCTGGCGCTTGCGCTGGTCGTGCGCCGCCAGCAGCGCCAGCACGGCCGAGGCCACGCGCGCCATGGGGCCGTCGGCGCGGCTGGTCAGGGCGATGGGCACGCGCGCGCCCAGCACCAGGCCCGAGCCGCTGGCGCCGGCCATGTATTCGAGCTGCTTGGCCACCATGTTGCCGCTCTCCAGGTTGGGCACGGCGAGGATGTCGGCCTGGCCCGCCACGTCGGAGGCGATGCCCTTGATGCGCACGGCTTCCATGGAGATGGCGTTGTCGAAGGCCAGCGGGCCGTCGAGCAGGCCGCCCTTGATCTGGCCGCGGTCGGCCATCTTGCACAGCGCGGCGGCGTCGATGGTGGAGGGAATCGACGGCGTGACGGTCTCCACCGCCGAGAGGATGGCCACCTTGGGCTGCTCGTTGCCCATGATGCGCGCGAACTCGATGGCGTTCTGGATGATGTCGGCCTTCTCGGCCAGCGTGGGCTGGATGTTGATCGCCGCGTCGGTCACGATGATGGGCTTGGGGTACAGCGGCACGTCGAAGCGGAACACGTGCGACAGGCGCCGGCCGCTGCGCAGCGCGGGCTGCGACAGGATGGCCTTGAGCATCTCGTCGGTGTGCAGGCTGCCCTTCATGACGATCTCGACCTCGCGGCGCGCGGCCATGGCGGCGGCCAGCTCGGCGGCGGCGTGGCTGTGCTCCACGGAGACGATTTCGGCGCCTTCGAGGCTGATGCCGGCCTCTTCGGCCACGCGGCGGATGCGGCCCTCGGGGCCGATCAGCACGGGCTTGATGAGGCCGTGGCTGGCGGCGTCCATGGCGCCGGAGAGCGAGCCCTCGTCGCACGGGTGCACCACGGCGCAGCGCACGGCCTCCAGGCCTTCGGCGCGCGCCAGCAGGTCGTTGAAGCGCGCCTCGGGGTCGAACAGCTGGATCTGCGGCGCGTTCACCTTGGGCACGCGCACCTTCTGCGTCGGCGGCATCAGGTTGGCGTCGCCCTTGAGCACGGTCTCGCCCTTCTGGTTGGTGACCAGGCAGCCCATCTTGACGCGCTTCTTCTCGTCGTCCTTCTCGGTCACGGTGGCGACCACGGTGAGCGTGTCGCCGATGCGCACCGGCTTGGTGAACTTCAGCTCCTGGCCCAGATAGATGGTGCCGGGGCCGGGGAACTGCGTGCCGAACAGCGCCGAGATCAGCGCCGCGCCCAGCATGCCGTGCGCGATGACGCCGTGGAACATGGTGGCATCGGCGTACTCGGGGTTCAGGTGGGCGGGGTTGATGTCGCCCGAGACGGCGGCAAACGCCTGGATGTCCTCCAGCGTCACCGTGCGCAGCAGGCGCGCGCTGCTGCCCACGCTCAGCTCGTCATAGGTGACGTTTTCCATCCACTCGATATCGCTCGCATTGGTATTCATATGCACTGCTCCGTCATTCAAAAATTCAAAAAAGGCCCACAACCGTTCGCAACCGGCGCGCCCCATGCCAGCAGACGCCGCGCAAGGGCCGCCCCGCCGCGCTGGCGCCTCAGGGGGGTGTCGTCAGTCCATCGCGTGGACGCCCGCGTCCACGTAGATGGTCTGGCCCGTCATGCCGCTCGATGCCTCCATGCACAGGAAAGCGCTGAGCTGGGCGATTTCCTCCAGCTTGACCAGGCGCTGCAGCGGCGCCTTGGCCTGGGCCGTGGCCATCAGCTCGTCGAAGCTGGCAATGCCCGAGGCGGCGCGCGTGAGGATGGGGCCGGGCGAGACCGCGTGCACGCGGATGTTCTTGCTGCCCAGCTCCAGCGACATGTAGCGCACCACCGACTCCAGCGCCGCCTTCACCGGGCCCATCAGGCCGTAGTGCGGCACCACCTCGCCCGAGCCCAGGTAGGTCATGGCCAGCATGGCGCCACCATCGGGCATGTGCGGCGCGCACAGCTTGCCCAGTTCGGCGAACGAGTGGCACGACACGCTGACGGCGCGCGCGAAGCCGTCGCGCGAGCTGTCCACCACGTCGCCGTGCAGGTCCTGCAGCGGCGCCCAGGCGATGGAGTGGATGACGAAGTCGAGCTTGCCGAACTTCTGCACGGCATGCTGGACGATGGCCTCCAGCTCGCCGTCGGCCTCCACGTCACAGTTCACCAGGTCGATGCCCAGGGGCTGCGTGTGCGGCTCGACGAACTTGCGCGCCTTTTCGTTCAGGCACGACGCGACCACTTCGGCGCCCATGGCGCGCATCAGGCGGGCGCAGCCGAAGGCGATGCTGCTGTCGTTGGCGATGCCGAGGATCAGGCCTTTTTTGCCGGCCAGGCTGAACAGGTTGGTGGAGTTCATGTGTTTCCTAGAAAAACCATCGGTTGCCAGCGCACAGGCCGCGCGGAACCGGCTCCATCCCTGTCGGCGAACGCCGCGCAAGGGCCGGGGCCGGCCACACTGCCACGCCGCGCTGGCGGCGCTCCTCGCCCCGCAGCACGCCGCGGGAGAGGGTGGAAGCGGCAGAGCCGCTCGGCGGGGTGTCTCAAGCCCTCAGTCTTCTATACCGTCAAAAAACGGGCGCAGGTTCATGCCCGGCGCCTCGGCCGGGAAACCCTTGCACAGCAGCCGGTCGTTGGCGCTGAGCAGGATGTCGCGCGCGGCCTGCGGGCCGACGTCGACGTTGTAGGCGAGCTGCTCGAACGTGTGGTAGCGCAGCACCAGCAGGGCGCGCAGCTCCTCGCGCATGCGCGCCTCGCGGCCCTGGTCGCGCGCGCCATCGCACTGCAGCGCGGCCTCGATGTCCGAGGGCGTGCGCAGCGGCACGCCCAGCGACTGGGCCAGCATGGTGATGCGCGCGCCCATGGTCTCGAACTGCTTCACGAAGTGCCGCAGGTGCCGCTCGATAACGTCGCGCTCGCTGGTGTGCTTAATCGGCATAGCGCGTCATCACGTAGGTGCCAGGGGCGTCGCACACCGCATGTTCGGCCGGAATGGCCTTGGCGGCCACCGGCTTGCCCGAGCGCTCGGCGACCCAGGCGTGCATCGCCTCCCACCACGAGCCCTGCTGCACCGGCGCCTGGGCCTTCCAGTCGTCGGGGTCGATCCAGCCGGTGTTGTCCTCCACGCTGGCGATCTGGTAGCTGCGGCGCGGGCGGCCGGGCTCGCTGACGATGCCTGCGTTGTGCCCGCCCTCGGCCAGCACGAAGGTGACGTGCGTGTCGGTCTGCAGGTGGATCTTGTAGACCGACTTCCACGGCGACACGTGGTCGCGCGTGGTGGCCACGACCATCATCGGCGCGTTGATGTCCATCAGCGCCACGGTGGCACCGGCGAAGCGGTACTGGCCCGCGGCCAGCGCGTTGTTGAGGAACAGCGAGGCCAGGTATTCCGAATGCATGCGCGCGGGCAGGCGCGTGGTGTCGGCATTCCAGCTCATCAGGTCGAAGCTGGCGTCGTCCTCGCCCAGCAGGTAGCGGCGCGTGTTGCGCCCCCACAGCAGGCCGCGCGACGCCAGGTAGACGAACGAGCCGCCCATCTGCTTGCCCGAGAGGTAGCCGCGCTCGTTCATGGTCTGGCGCAGCGTGGCGAGCTGGTCTTCGTCGATGAACACGCCCAGCTCGCCGGGCTCGGTGAAGTCGGTCTGCGCCGCCAGCAGGATGACCGAGGCCAGCTCGGGCATGTTGGCCGGGATCAGCGCCTGCTCCTTGGCCGTGCGCTCGGCCTTCTTCTTGCGCGCCAGCCGGCCCAGCGCGGCCGCGGCGATGGCCAGGAAGGTGCCACCCAGGCAGTAGCCCACGGTGTGCAGGCGCTCGGCGCCGGTGCGCTCCTTGCACGCGGCCATGGCGGCGAGCACGCCGGTGCTCAGGTAGTCCTGCATCTTCAGGTCGCGGTCGGACGCGTCGGGGTTGCGCCACGAGATGATGAACACCGTATGGCCCTTGTCCACCAGGTACTTGACCATGGAGTTGTGCGGCGACAGGTCCAGGATGTAGTACTTCATGATGCACGAGGGCACGATCAGCACCGGCTCGGGCAGCACCTTGTCGGTGGACGGGCTGTACTGGATCAGCTCGATCAGGTGGTTGCGGAACACCACCTTGCCCGGCGTCACGGCCACGTCCTTGCCCACGGCGTATTCGAGCGGCTCCAGCGACTCGGCGGGGGTGTCGGCGTTGGCGCCCAGGTACTCGCGGAAGTCCTGCAGGAAGAACTTGAAGCCCTCCTGCAGCGAGCGGCCCTGGGTCTCGCGCGCCACGCGCAGCACCTCGGGGTTGGTGGCGGCCCAGTTGGACGGCGACAGCGCATCGAGTGCCTGCCCCGTGAAGAAGTCCACCATGTGCTGGTGGTGGCGCGACACGCCGCCGCCCTGGTGCGCCACTTCGCGCCACCAGGCGTCGGTGGCCTTGAAGCCTTCCTTGACGGCGCTGTAGGGCCACTGGCTCCAGCCGGCGTCGGCGAAGCGGCCATCCTTCTCGGGCACGCCCTCCTCGGGCGTCACACCGGTATTGCGCCAGGCCTGCAGCGACAGCTCCAGCGCACGCTGCGCCAGCTGCGTCTGGCGGCCCGGCGAGGCCAGCATGTGCAGGGCCCAGTCGGCATGGGCCAGGGCCAGGGCGATCGGCGACAGGCCGCTGAAGGCGCGCGCCATCTGCGCTTGCACCGACTCGTCGAGCGCGCGTGCGGCAGCGCGCTGGCGTTCCTGGAAATACTCAGATCCGGACGAGGTTTCCGTGGCCATGACCAACTCCTTGATGTAACAAAAACAACAATTGACGGCATTGTGATGACTTCCATCAAGAATTCACTTGATTGATGTCAAAACGGCAGCCCATGCCCTATAAATCCCTTTGAACGGATATGAAATTATACATACATGCATGAATGTATATTTCTGTAGCCCCATTCTGGGTTCACAATATAAAAAACCCCACCCCAGGGACGGTCACCCGCGCGTCACCGGCCGCACTGCCGGCAAGGGAACGATCCCCTGCGAGGCCCCCTATCACATGCTGGAATGAATGTAATCATTCTTTACAGACAGTAACTGACCCATAGCAACCAACCCTTTCACTCCACCATGACCTTCTCCTGGAACCAGCTGCGGATCACCCAGCGCTTCATCGTCGTCCTGTGCGCTTTCGTGCTGTCGGTCGTGGCCGTGGCCGCCACCGGCCTGTGGGGACTGTCCTCGGCACGCGACAGCCTAAAGTCCTTGCATGACGAAGCGATGGCGCGCTCCCTGCTGGCCAGCCAGTCGATCGAGCGCACGCTGCAAAACCGCATGCAGGTGCTGCTGGCCTTCCAGCACGCCCCCGCGGGCGGCCTGGCCAGCATCCACGACCACCCGGCCACCATGCACCTGGAGGCCATCGCCGCCAACCAGAGCGCCAGCAACGCATTGCACAAGACCATGGAGCAAGGCATGGCCGACCCGCGCGAGCGCGCGCTGTACGACGCCGCCATGGAAGCGCGCAAGCCCTGGCGCGCGGAGCTGGACAAGGCCGTGCAGGCCATCCGCAAGGAAGACTACGCCGCCGAGACCATGGCCGCCTTCCTGGCCGCGGGCCGCAAGGAGGGCGAGGCCGTGGTGAAGACCATGGACGCCCTGCGCAGCTACCAGGTGGAGCATGCCAACGCCGCCTACCAGGCCGCGCAAAAGCGCTACGAGCTGGCGCTGTGGATCTTCGTGCTGGCCGCCGCGCTGCTGGTGCTGCCCTCGGTGCTGCTGGCCCTGGCGCTGCTGGCGCGGCTGAAGAATGGCTTCATGGCGGCCAACACCGCCGCCGCACACATCGCCGCGAGCGACCTCACGCACGACATCGCCTGCCAGGGCAGCGACGAAATCGGCCACCTGTGCGCGGAGATGGAAACCATGCGCAGCCACCTGGCCGAGGTGGTGGGCCACGTCAAGGCCGGCACCAGCGCCATCGCCGGCGCCTCCACGCAGGTGGCGGCGGGCGCGCTCGACCTGTCGTCGCGCACCGAGCAGCAGGCCAGCGCGCTGGAGCAGACCGCCTCGGCCACCGAGCAGCTTTCGGGCACCGTGCAGCAGAACGCCGACAGCGCCGCCCAGGCCAACCAGCTCGCGGCGCAGGCCAAGGAGGTGGCGGCGCACGGCGGCGCCGTGGTCACCCAGGTGGTGCAGACCATGCAGGCCATCAACCAGTCGGCCGCGAAGATCGTGGACATCATCGGCGTGATCGACGGCATCGCCTTCCAGACCAACATCCTGGCGCTGAATGCCGCCGTGGAAGCGGCGCGTGCGGGCGAAGCCGGGCGGGGCTTCGCCGTGGTGGCCTCGGAAGTGCGGGCGCTGGCCGGGCGCAGCGCCGAGGCGGCGCGCGAAGTCAAGACGCTGATCACCGACTCCGTGGCCAAGACCCAGGCGGGCAATATCCAGGCGGCACAGGCGGGTACGGCCATGCAGGAGATCATGGACGGCATCCAGCGCGTGGCCGGCATCGTCGATGAAATCGCCCTGGCCAGCCGCGAGCAGGCCTCGGGCCTGTCGCAGATCAACCAGGCCGTGGCCCACCTCGACGGCGTGACGCAGCAGAACGCCGCCCTGGTGGAAGAGGCCTCGGCAGCATCCAGCGGGCTGCAGCAGCAGGCCCACGACCTGGCCGCGCTGGCAGGCACGTTCCGGCTGCCGCAGCAGGGCCTGCGCGCATCCGCCGCGCCTGCGCTGCCGCGTTGAGAGTTTGAATGAAATTAGTGCCGAAGCCTTATGCATAAAGCGCTGGCAGCTATTGTTTTCGTAGTTTGATACAGGGAGTCCCATGCTCGACAAGCACTACCTCACGCCCTTGTTCGCCCCCAGCTCCATCGTGGTGCTGGCGGGCCGCGCCGACGCGCCCGAAACGCTGACGCCGCAGGCCGCGGCGCTGCACGCCGCGCTGCGCGCGCAGCGCTACAGCGGCACGCTGGCCTTCCTCGACCTGCAGAACACCAGCGGCACGCTGCAGGACCTGAAGCAGACGCGCGCCGACCTCGCCGTGATCGCCCTGCCCCCGGCCGAGCAGGCGGCGGCGCTGGAGGTGGCGGGCCACCTGCACTGCCGCGCTGCGCTCATCGTGAGCAGCGGCATCGAGGCGCAGCAGGCCGCGCAGCTGCAGCGCATCGCGCGGCGCGAAGGCATCCACCTGCTCGGGCCGAACTCGCTGGGCATCCAGCGCCCGTCGCTGCAGCTCAACGCCAGCACCGCCGGCGCGCTGGCGCGCGAGGGCACGATGGCGCTGGTCAGCCAGTCGGGCGCGCTCACGGCGGCCACGCTCGACTGGGCCAACGGCAACGGCGTGGGCTTCTCCAGCGTGGTGTCGTTCGGGCCGCACGCCAGCATCGGCCTGACGGAAGCGCTCGACTTCCTGGCCAACGACCCGCACACGCACAGCATCGCCGTGTGCATGGAAGGCATCTGCAACGCGCGCCGCTTCATGAGCGCGCTGCGCTCGGCGGCCTACTCCAAGCCGGTGGTGGTGCTCAAGTCCGGGCGGCGCACCGCCGGCAGCGCGGCGGCGCTGACGCACAGCGCCACCATCGTCGGCAGCGACGACGTGTTCGACGCTGCGCTGCGCCGCGCCGGCGCGGTGCGCGTGCACTCGTTCGTGGAACTGTTCTCGGCCACCAAGTGCCTGGCCTCGCGCTACCGTCCCGTGGGGCGGCGCCTGGCCGTCATCACCAACGGCGGCGGCCCGGGCGTGCTGGCCGCCGATGCGGCCAACGACATCGGGCTGGAGCTGGGCGTGCTGTCCGAGGCCGGGCGCGCCGCCCTGGCGCCGCAGCTGCCGGCACAGGCCACGCTGCAGGAACTGTTCGACCTGTCGGAAGACGCCACGCCCGCGCAGTACCGCGCGGCCATCGACGCCGCGCTGGCCGAACGCCAGATCGCCGGCGTGCTGACCCTGTTCTCGCCCAAGCCCGGCAACGACGCCAGCGCCGTGGCCCAGGCCCTGGCCGACGCCAAGCGCCAGGCCGAGAAGCCGCTGCTGTCGTGCTGGCTCGGCGACGCCACCGTGGGCGAGGCGCGCGAGGTGCTGCGCGACGCCAGCATCCCCACCTTCCGCACGCCCGAGGCCGCCGTGGGCGCCTTCGGCAACATCGCCAACTACCACCAGAACCAGCAGTTGCTGCAGCAGACGCCGCCGTCGCTGGCCAACAGCCTGGCGCAGCCCGACATCGAGGGCGCGCGCCTGGTGATCGAGGGCGTGCTGGCCGAGCGCCGCAGCGTGCTCACCGAGATGGAGTCGAAGACGCTGCTGGCGGCCTTCCACATCCCGGTCACGCGCACGCTGCTGGCGCGCAGCGCCAACGAGGCCATGATGATCGCCACGCAGCTGGGCTTCCCGGTGGCGCTGAAGATCGACTCGCCCGACATTACGCACAAGTCCGACGTGGGCGGCGTGATGCTCAACGTACAGAACGCCACCGCCGCGCGCGATGCCTACGAGGCCATGGTGCAGCGCGTGGCGCGCGCCGCGCCGAACGCCCGCATCCACGGCGTCACGGTGCAGCCCATGGCGCGCGCCACGCGCGGGCGCGAGGTCTGCATCGGCCTGGTGCGCGACGACCCGTTCGGCCCCGTCATCACCTTCGGCGCGGGCGGCACCATGATCGAGCTGATCGGCGACCGCGCCATGGAGCTGCCGCCGCTGAACCAGTTCCTGGCGCGCCGCCTGATCGAGCGCTCGCGCGTGGCGCAGACCCTGGGCGAATGGCGCGGCGCCAACGCGGTGGACCACGCGGCGCTGGAGCAGGTGCTGCTGCGCGTGTCCGAGATGGCCTGCGCGCTGCCGCAGCTGCGCGAGATGGACATCAACCCGCTGATCGTGGACGAGCACGGCACGGTGGCGGTGGACGCGCGCATCGTCGTCACCGAGATCGGGCAGACCACGGGCACCGGCCACCACGGCTCCTACGGCCACCTGGCCATCATGCCCTACCCCGAGCGCCTGGAGCAGACCTGGCCGCTGCGCGGCGGCGGCGAGTACCTGGTGCGCCCGATCCACCCGAGCGACGCGCAGATGATCCAGCGCCTGGTGCGCGAGCTCTCGCCCGAGAGCCGCTACATGCGCTTCGCCTCGCGCATCGCCGAGCTGCCGCCGTCGCTGCTGGCGCGCTTCACGCTGATCGACTACGACCGCGACATGGCGCTGGTGGCCGTGCACCGCGAGCGCACCACCGGCGAGGACGGCGAGGTGCGCACCACCGAGCGCATCGTCGGCGTGTCGCGCTACGCCATCAACCCCGACCCGAGCAGTTGCGAATTCGCGCTGCTGGTGGCCGACGACTTCGCCAGCCAGGGCCTGGGCGCGCGCCTGATGTACAGCATCATGGACGTGGCGCGCGAGCGCGGCCTGGCCGAGATCCAGGGCCTGGTGCTGGTGGAGAACGCCAAGATGCTCAAGCTCATGCGCCGCCTGGGCTTCGACGTCCGCGCCTACCCCGAGGAGCCGGAGTTCAAGCTGGTGGTGCACGCGCTGTAAAGGCAAACACCGGGCGGGCGAAGCGGCACAATCGGCGCCATGCCCGCCCCCTTGCTGTTTGAAGCCCGCGACCTGCGCAAGCGCTACGGCGCCACGACCGTGGTCGATGGCCTGTCGTTCGCCATCGCCGCCGGGGAATGCCTGGGCGTGATCGGCCCCAACGGCGCGGGCAAGACCACCACGGTCCGCATGTGCCTGGGCCAGACCGCGCCCGACGCGGGCCAGGTGCGCTACCACCCGCCGCAGGGCGGCGCGCCGCTGGAGATGCCCCGCGACGCGCTCGCCATCAAGGCCCGGCTCGGCGTGGTGAGCCAGTTCGACACGCTCGACCCCGACTTCACCTGCGCCGAGAACCTCGAGGTCTTCGGCCGCTACTTCGGCCTGCAGCCCGCCGCCATGCGCGCACGCATCCCGCGCCTGCTGGAATTCGCCGCCCTGGCGCGCAAGGCCCAGGCGCGGCCGGGCGAACTGTCGGGCGGCATGCGGCGGCGCCTGTCGCTGGCGCGCGCGCTGGTCAACGAGCCGCACCTGCTGTTGCTGGACGAGCCCACCACCGGTCTCGACCCGCAGGCGCGCCACCTGATGTGGGAGCGCCTGCAGCAGTTGCTGCAGCAGGGCTGCGCCATCCTGCTGACCACGCACTTCATGGACGAAGCCGAGCGCCTGTGCGGGCGCCTGCTGGTGCTCGACCACGGCCGCAAGATCGCCGAGGGCCGGCCGCGCGAACTCATCGCCGAACACCTCGAACCCGAGGTGGTCGAGGCCTACGGCAACGGCGCGCTGGCCCTGGCGCAGGACGCCACGCTGCGCGCACTGGCGCAGCGCGTGGAGGTCAGCGGAGAAACCGTCTTCTTCTACACGCAGGACGCGCGCCCGCTGCTGCAGGCCCTGGCCGCGCACGGCCACCTGCGCACCCTGCACCGGCCCGCGAACCTGGAGGATCTGTTCCTCAAGCTCACCGGCCGCCAAATCCGCGAGGATGGCTAGGCATGAAGAAACACCCCCCTGAGCGGCTGCGCCGGTTTCATGGGCTGCGGAGAAACTGACATGGATACGCCTGCCTCGATCTGGCGCCCGCCCGACCTGTCGTGGCGCTGGTGGCCCGTGTTCCTGCGCAATCTGCGCGTGTGGCGCAAGCTCGCCATCCCCAGCCTGGTGGGCAACATCGCCGAGCCGCTGATGTGGCTGGTCGCCTTCGGCTACGGCATGGGCGCGCTCGTCGGCCAGGTCCAGGTGGGCGGCCGGAGCGTGCCCTACATCCTGTTCCTGGCCAGCGGCTCGATCTGCATGAGCGCCATGAACGCGGCGAGCTTCGAGGCGCTGTACTCCGCCTTTTCGCGCATGCACGTGCAAAAGACCTGGGACGGCATCATGAACGCGCCCATCGGCCTGGACAACGTGGTGCTGGCCGAGATGCTCTGGGCCGCCTTCAAGGCACTGTTCACCGCCACCACCATCCTGGGCGTGATGCTGGCGCTCGGCATCAGCCACGCGCCGAAGCTGCTGGTGGCCTGGCCGGTGCTGCTGTGCGTGGGCATCATGTTCTCCAGCATCGCGCTGATCTTCAACGCCCTGGCCAAGGGCTACGACTTCTTCACCTACTACTTCACGCTCGTTCTCACGCCCATGATGTTTCTCTCGGGCGTGTTCTTCCCGCGCGAGCAGCTGCCGCCGCTGGTGCGCGCGGTGTCCGACTGGCTGCCGCTGACCAACGCCGTGGAGCTGGTGCGCCCGCTGTTCATGGACCAGTGGCCGCAGCACCCGCTGCGCCATGGCCTGGTGATGGTGCTGACCACCGCCGCGGCCTACTGGGTGGCGCTGGCGCTCACGCGCCGGCGCTTCCGGGGCTGAGATGAAACAACACCCCCCTGAGGCGCTTCGCGCCTTCCCCCCGCTCTCGCATGGCTGCGCCATGCGGGCAGGGGGACGCCACCAGCGCGGCGGGGCGGCCCTTGCGCGGTGGCCCGCGCATGGGCCGCGCCGGTTTCATGGGCTGCGGGGCGGCCCTTGCGCGGCTGCCCGCGCTTGGGGCGCGCCGGTTTCATGGGCCGTGGGTGGCGCGCAGCAGATCCACCGCCTTCTCGGCGATCATCACCGTCGGCGCGTTGGTGTTGCCGCTGACGATGCGCGGCATGACCGACGCATCGACCACGCGCAGCCCCTCCAGGCCGTGCACGCACAGCTGGCTGTCCACCACGTCCAGCGGCCCCGGCCCCATGCGGCAGCTGCCCACGGGGTGGTAGATGGTGTCGGCGTACTGGCGGATGTACTGTTCGATCTGCGCCTCGGTCTGCGCCTGGGCCAGCGCCTGCCCCTCGCGCCCGCCGTACTGGGCCAGCGCGGGCTGCTGCAGGATGGCGCGCGAGATCTGGAAGCCCCGCACCATGCGCGCCATGTCGTCGGGGTCGGCCAGGAAGTTCGGATCGACCAGCGGCAGTTGCAGCGGGTCGCCGCTGGCCAGGCGCACGCTGCCCCGGCTCCTGGGCTGCAGCAGGCAGACGTGGCAGGAGTAGCCGTGGCCGAACACGGTCTTGCGCCCATGGTCCACCAGCTTGCCGATGACGAAGTGCAACTGCAGGTCCGGCGCCTCCTCCTCGGGGCGGCTCTTGAGAAAGCCCCCGGCCTCAGCGAAGTTCGACGTGAGCAGGCCCGTGCGCTGGCTGCGCCACTCGCGGATGCCGCGCAGCACGTTGAGCCCGCCGCGCAGCGACAGGCCGAACAGGTCGGTGAGCCCGGGCGCGTTCACCACCTGCACCACGTCGGGATGGTCGTGCAGGTGCCGGCCCACGCCGGGCAGGTGGTGCAGCACCGCGATGCCGTGGCGCTGCAGCTCGTCGGCCGGCCCCACGCCCGAGAGCATGAGCAGTTGCGGCGACAGCAGCGCGCCCGCGCTCAGCAGCACCTCGCGTCGCGCGCGCGCCTGCTGCAGTTGCCCGCCCTGGCGGTATTCCACGCCCACGGCGCGGCGCCCTTCGAACAGGATGCGCGTGGCGTGCGCGCCGGTGACGATCTGCAGGTTCGGCCGCGCGAGGTGCGGCGTCAGGTAGCCCTTGGCCGTGCTGTGGCGCTCGCCGTTCTTGTGCGTGACCTGGTACAGGCCCACGCCCTCCTGCGTGGCGCCGTTGAAGTCGCGGTTGTGCGCGTGGCCGGCCTGCACCGCGGCATCAACGAACACCTGGCTGAAGCGGTTGGGCGAGCGCAGGTCGGCCACGTTGAACGGGCCGCCCTGGCCGTGCCAGGCGTCGGCGCCGCGCTCGTTGTGCTCGGCGCGCTGGAAGTAGGGCAGCACGTCGCTCCAGCCCCAGCCGGGGTTGCCCTGCGCGGCCCAATGGTCGTAGTCGGCATGCTGGCCGCGGATGTAGACCATGGCGTTGACCGAGCTGGAGCCGCCCAGCACCTTGCCGCGCGGCTGGTAGCCGCGCCGCCCGCCCAGCCCGGGCTGCGGAACGGTGGAGAAGCCCCAGCCGAACATCTCGTACTTCGCCATGGCAGCGAGCCCGCCGGGGCAGTGGATGAGCACGCTCTTGTCGGCCCCGCCAGCCTCCAGCAGGCACACGCGCACCTGGGGATCCTCGGTCAGCCGGCCCGCAAGCACGGCCCCCGCCGAACCGCCGCCGATCACGATGTAGTCGAACATGGGAAACCGTCTCCTTCTCGGTGTCAGGCGCAAGACATTGCCCGACTGATCGATTCACGATAACCGAAGCTCCCTGCGAATGCCGGTACCATGCCCGGTGTTCGTTTCACTTTGAAGAGAGTTCTCTATATGACGATCCAAACCGTCGGCATCATCGGCGCGGGCACCATGGGCAACGGCATCGCCCAGGCCTGCGCAGTCTCTGGCATCAACGTGGTCATGGTGGACATCTCCGATGCCGCCGTGCAAAAAGGCATCGCCACCGTGGCCGGCAGCCTCGACCGCCTGATCAAGAAGGAAAAGATCACCGCCGCCGACAAGGACGCCGCGCTGGCGCGCATCAAGGCATCGACCAGCTACGACGACCTGAAGGCCGCGCAGCTCGTCATCGAGGCCGCCACCGAGAATTACGAGCTGAAGCTCAAGATCCTCAAGCAGGCCGACGCGCTGCTGGCGCCCGAGGTCATCATCGCCTCGAACACCTCGTCCATCTCCATCACCAAGCTGGCCGCCGCCACCAGCCGTGCCGACAAGTTCATCGGCATGCACTTCTTCAACCCGGTGCCGATGATGGCGCTGGTGGAGATCATCCGCGGCCTGCAGACCTCCGACGCCACGCACGACGCCGTGAAGGCCCTGGCCGAGCACCTGGGCAAGAGCCCCATCACCGTGAAGAACGCGCCCGGGTTCGTGGTCAACCGCATCCTGGTGCCCATGATCAACGAGGCCTTCTTCGTCCTGGCCGAGGGCCTGGCCACGCCCGAGGACATCGACGCCGGCATGAAGCTGGGCTGCAACCAGCCCATCGGCCCGCTGGCCCTGGCCGACATGGTGGGCCTGGACGTGTGCCTGGCCGTGATGGACGTGTACCTGGCCGAGTTCGGCGACAGCAAGTACCGCGCCTGCCCGCTGCTCAAGGAATACGTGGCTGCCGGCCGCCTGGGCCGCAAGACGGGGCGTGGCGTGTACAGCTACTGAGCGCGGCACCGCTCCTGATTGAATAGCTGCTGGCGCTTGCCAATTCTAGGTTTCAGATGGTTTTCCATTTGGAACCCGCGAATGGCAAGCGCCAGCAGCTCTTTTTTTGATAGTACCGTTGACCCCTTTCCTTTTGTGGCTTCCTGCAATTAAATTGCACACAATTTAATTATCAACAATAATTCACCCATGCACACGACGCCCTCCTCTTCCGAACTGCTGCGGCTGGACAACCAGGTCTGCTTCGCGCTGTATTCGGCGTCCCTGGCCATGACCAAGCTGTACAAGCCGCTGCTCGACGCGCTCGGCCTGACCTACCCGCAGTACCTGGTGATGCTCGTGCTGTGGGAGCAGGACGGCCTCACCGTATCCGAACTGGGCGAGCGCCTGTACCTGGACTCGGGCACGCTCACGCCGCTGCTCAAGCGGCTGGAGGCGGCCGGCCTGGTGGCGCGCCAGCGCGACGCGCAGGACGAGCGCCGCGTGCGCGTCGCGCTCACGGCCCCGGGCCGCGCGCTGCGCCAGCAGGCCGAAGGCATTCCCGCCTGCATGCTGCAGCGCATGCAGTGCAGCCCGCCGGAACTCATGGAACTCAAGACCCGGCTGCACACCCTGCGCAGCCACCTCGCCGGCGCGTAGCCCCGCGCGCGCCGGCCCATTCCGCCCGCACCGGGCACCTCGCTGAAAGGAAAGCACCATGGCATCGCTCGACAAAGTCCTCTACACCGCCCGCGCCCACACCACCGGCGGCCGCGACGGCGCCTCGCGCACCGACGACGGGCGCCTGGACGTGACCCTCTCCTCCCCCGGCACCAGCGGCAGCGGCACCAACCCCGAGCAGCTCTTCGCCGCGGGCTACTCGGCCTGCTTCATCGGCGCGCTCAAGGCCGTCGCGGCGCGCCAGAAGCTGGCGCTGCCGCAGGACGTGGCGATCGACGCCGAGGTGGACCTGGGCACCCTCCCCAACGCCTACGGCATCGCCGCGCGCCTGACGGTGCACCTGCCCGGCATGGAGCGCGCCGCCGCCCAGGCGCTGGTGGAAGCGGCGCACCAGGTCTGCCCCTACTCCAACGCCACGCGCGGCAACATCGACGTGACCCTCACCCTGGCATGAAGTGAGACACCCCCCTGAGCCGCTGCGCGGCGGCCCTTGCTCGGCTGCCCGCGCCTGGGCCGCGCCGGTTGCATGGGCCGCACACCCAGGTTTCCCCTAGGTGCTGGCGCAAGATTGCGCTCAGCTTGGCGCGCCATGATGGGGGCTGGAGCCCCCCATGAAAATCGCCCTGCTGTCCGACATCCACGCCAACCGCCAGGCCCTGGACGCCTGCCTCGCACACGCCCGCGCCCAGGGCGCGCGGCAATTCGCGCTGCTCGGCGACCTGGTGGGCTACGGCGGCGAACCGGCGGCCGTGGTGGACCAGGCCATGGCCCTGGCGCAGGAGGGCGCGCTCATCGTGCAGGGCAACCACGACGCCGCCGCCGTCACCCCGCCCGCGCAGGCCGAGCAGCTGGGCGAGCAGAGCGCGCAGTGGACGCACGCGCAGCTCAGCGCCGCGCAGCGCGAATTCCTCGCCAGCCGCCCGCTCACCGCGCGCCTCGGGCCCTACGCGCTGCTGGTGCACGCCAGCGCCGACCAGCCCGGGCGCTGGCACTACATCAGCGACGGCAGCGCCGCCGAGCGCAGCATGTCCGCCGCCAGCCTGCTCGACCCGTCGATCCGCTACGTCTTCAGCGGCCACGTGCACGAGCAGGCGCTGTACTTCCTCACGCCGACGGCCAAGCTCATGCGCTTCACGCCGCAGCCCGGCGTGCCCGTGCCCGTGCCCATGCACCGGCAGTGGCTGGCCATCGTCGGCTCGGTGGGCCAGCCGCGCGACCACGACGCGCGCGCCATGTACGCGCTGTTCGACGAGCAGGCCTGCAGCCTGACCTTCCACCGCGTGCCCTACGACCACGCCGCCGCCGCCGCCGCCATCCGCGCCGCGCCGCTGCCCGCGTTCTTCGCCGACCGGCTGGAGGCCGGCCGATGAAGCTGCTCGACCCCGGCACCGAAGTCGATGGCTTCGTCGTGCGCGAGTGCATCCACGCCGGCGGCATGGCGCACATCTACGCCGTGGCCTACGCGCAGCAGGCGCGCGACCCCGGCTTCTCCCTGGCCATGAAGATCCCGCGCATGACGGCGGGCGACGGCGCCGAGAACATCGTCAGCTTCGAGGTCGAGCTGCAGATCCTGCCCGTGCTCAGCGGCCCGCACGTGCCGCGCTTCGTCGCCGCGGGCGACCTGCTGCGCCTGCCCTACCTGGTGATGGAATACGTGCCCGGCCAGACGCTGCAGCACTGGCTCGACCAGCCCGAACGCCCCGATGCCGCCACCGTGGCCCAGCTCGGCGGCGCCATGGCGCTGGCCGCGCACAGCCTGCACCAGCAGAACTGCTGCCACCTCGACCTCAAGCCCGGCAACGTGCTCATCCGCCCCGACGGCAGCGCCGTGCTGCTCGACTTCGGCCTGTCGTGCCACGCGCACTACCCCGACCTGCTGGCCGAGGAAATGCGCAAGGCCGTCGGCTCGCCCGCCTGGATCGCGCCCGAGCAGGTGGTGGGCGTGCGCGGCGACCTGCGCAGCGACATCTTCGCCATCGGCGTCATGCTCTACGAGCTGGCCACGGGCGAACTGCCCTTCGGCGCACCCACCACGCAGGGCGGGCTGCGCCAGCGCCTGTGGATGACGCCCGCGCCGCCGCGCGAGCACCGCCCGGACCTGCCCGAGTGGCTGCAGGAAATCATCCTGCGCTGCCTGGAGCCCGAGGCCGCGCAGCGCTACCCCTCAGCCGCGCACCTGGCGTTCGACCTGGCCAACCCCGGCCAGGTACACATCACCGAGCGCGGCCGGCGCATGCACGGCCCCGGCGTGCGCGCGCACCTCAAGCGCTGGATCAAGGCCGCCGGCATGCACTACCAGCCCAGCCCGCTGCCCACCAGCCAGATCGAGGAGGCGCCCATCCTCATGGTCGCCGTGCCGCACCAGGACGTGCAGGACGCCACCCTGTACTCGCTGCGCGAGGCCGTGGCGCGCTCGCTCGGCATCCGCCCCGGCGCGCGCCTGGCCTGCGTCACCGTGCTCTCGCCCTCGGCCAGCAGCGCCTCGGACGCCGAGCGCAGCGAAACCACGCTGCACCGCACGCACCTGGCGCGGCTCAAGGCCTGGGCGCAGCCCCTGCCGCTGGCCGGCCACAGCGTGAGCTACCACGTGCTGGAGGCCAGCGACGTGGGCCAGGCCCTGGTGCGCTACGCCGAAGGCAACCGCGTCGGCCTGATGATCCTGGGCGCGGCCACGCACGGGCTGCAGCTGCAGCGCTTCATCGACACCGTGCCCATCCGCGTGGCGCGCGAGGCGCCGTGCACCGTCATCCTGGTCAAGCAGCAACTGCCGTTCGAGCAGCTCCATGCATGAAGCGAAGCACCTCGGGCCTGCACGTGCCCGACGCCACAGCCACCCAGGCGCAGTGGACGCAGGAGCAGGCCACCGGCGGCGGTTGATCGCCTCGCTTCTTCTCCGGCGCCTACAATGAAGCGGCCTCTGCACGAAGCCCGACAACATGCTTCTCGACCAGCTCCACGCCCGCAAGGACACCATTGCCGCACTGGGCAGCCGCTACGGCGCCCGGCGCATCCGCGTGTTCGGCTCCGTGGCGCGCGGCCAGGAGCGGCCCGACAGCGACGTGGATTTCCTCGTGGAGTTCGACCCCGGCTATGACCTGTTCGCACAGCGCCTGCCGCTGACGCGGCAGTTGGCCGATCTGCTGGGGCGCCCGGTCGATCTGGTGCCCGAGCACGAACTGAATCGCCATCTGCGCGACAGCATCCTGCAGGAAGCCGTCGAGCTATGAGCAAGTCCTGGCGGCCTCACGCGTACCACATCCTCGATGCCATCGCCAAGATCCAGCGCATCCAGGCACGCGGTGACCTGACCGAGGACGACATCCTCTACGATGCCGCGCTACGCAACCTGCAAACGCTGTCCGAATCCACCCAGCACCTGCCCGCCGACAAAAAAGCAGCCAACCCGCACATTCCCTGGCGAGACATCATTGGCTTTCGCAACATCCTGGTGCACAACTATCTTGGCAACATCGACCCGCCCGCCGTTGCCGCCGTGATCGAGCAACACCTTCCCGCGCTGCAAGCCTGCGTGCAGGCCATGCTGAACGAGGGCTGATACGGGTTGCATGCAACCGCATAACTAGGCGGGAAGCCTACGATCAGTGCTGTAGCACGGCAGGGCGAACCAACGACGTTAGACGGTTGAAGGCAAATCCATATCAGCCCACGGCGGCGGGTGCGTAGAAGCAATAGCCGCTGCCGCGCAGCGTCTTCACCGGCAACATCTGGCCACTTTCTTCCTGCACCTTGCGGCGCAGGCGGCGCATCTGCGTGTCCAGGCGGCGCTGGTCATAGTCCAGTACGTTGCCGCCCAGCGCCTGCACGATCTGGCGGCGGCTCACGCTCTGGCCCTCGGCGCGCATCAGGCACTGCAGCACCAGCGCGTCCTGGCGCGACAGCGCGATGGGCGGCACGCCCGGCGGCTGCAGGCGCTGCGGCCCCAGCTCCAGCCGCCAGCGCGCCTGGCTGCTCTGCAGCCCCAGGCGGCGCGCCAGCGCGGCCAGCGTGGCCTCCAGCTCGTCGAGGTCGCAGCCCTTGCCCAGGTAGTGGTCGGCCCCGGTGGCCAATCCGTCGATGCGGTCGGCGCTGGTGTTGTGCGCGCTGAACACCACGATGCCCAGCTGCTGCCCGTCCTGGCGCAGCCGCTGGATCAGCGCCAGCCCGCTGCCGTCGGGCAGGCCGATGTCGATCACCGCCAGCCGGTGGCGGCGCGCGTCGAAGTGGCGCTCCCATTCCGCCAGGCTGGCCACGCACTGCGGCGCGTAGCCGGTCTGCTCCAGGAATTCGCCCAGTTCCGCGCGTAGCACGGGTTCGTCTTCGAGAAGAATGACTTCGATCATGGACAGGGGGGTGATACGCTCGCGCCCGATTGGGAGCCCGAATGCCGGATTATCGTGCGCTGACCGTTGCCCTGGCCTTGCTGCTGCAGGCCCTCCTGCTGGCCCTGCCGGCGCACGCGCAGGCGCCGCTGCGGCTGGCGCCCGATGCCCGGATACTGGGCACGGCGGGCCACCTGCAGCGCCTGGACGACCCGGCGGGCGCAATGGACGCCGCCCAGGCCGGCGCCGCGCCCGGCTGGGCACCGCTGCCCGGCAACCTGAACGCGGGCTACACCAGTACCACCGTATGGCTGCGCCTGCGCCTGGATGCAGCGCAGCCCGGCCCCTGGATGCTGCAGCTCGGCAACGCCATACTGGACGATGTGCGCATGTACGTGCAGGCACCCGATGGCAGCGGCTGGCGCCCCATCGGCCACAGCGGCGAAGACGTGCCCCGCAGCCTGTGGCCCGTGGACTCGCGCAGCCCCGCCATGCAGTTGGAGCTGGCCCAGGCGGGCGAATACACCGTGCTCGTGCGCCTGGCCACGCGCAACGCGCTCAAGACCCGGCTCGAAATCTGGCAGCGCCTGGCATTCGACAACCACTCGCGCCGCGAGGGCCTGCTGTTCGGCCTGTACTTCGGCTTCTACCTGCTGCTGATCTGCCTGCACGCGCTGTTCTGGCACTTCACGCGCGCGCCGCTCAGCGGCCTGTTCGTGGCCTACCTCGGCACCTGCGTGTCCAACGAAGCGCTCTCGCTCGGACTGGTGCAGCAGATCACCGGCATGAGCGGCGCCGTCAGCGACCGGCTGCTGGGCACCGGCATCGCCTGCGTCATGGCGATTGCCCTGCACCTCTCCAGCGGACAGTTGCTGCTGGCGCAGCAGTTTCCGCGCACGGCGCGCGCCCTGGCCCTGGGCAGCACCGCCGCCAGCGCACTGGCCGTGCTGGCCGTGCAGTTGGGCCACTACAGCGCGGGCACGGTGCCGATACAGGTGCTGTCGCTGGCGCTCATCGGCGTCTTCACCGGCATGGCGCTGGCACTGCTGCGGCGCGGCCACCGGCCCGCGCGCTTCTTCCTCATGGTGTTCGGCAGCTTCTACGCCAGCGTGCTCATCACCTACGCGCGCAACCTGGGCTGGCTGCCGGTGAATGCCTTCACCGAGAACATCTCCGCCATCGGCACCATGCTGCACATGGTGCTGCTGAGCCTGTGGATCGTGGGCGGCTACGAGCGCCAGCGCCGCGCGCGCGAACGCCAGCGCATGCAGCTCGAAGCCGAACTCGCGCAGCGCCAGCAGCGCGAGGACGAACTGCTGCACACGCTGGAGCTGGAGCGGCGCGTGCGCGAGGAGCAGCGCGACTTCGTGGCCATGGTGTCGCACGAATTCCGCACGCCGCTGGCCGTCATCACCACCAGCGCCCAGCAGCTCGGGCGCAACCTGGATGCACCGCCTGACAAGACCCTGGCGCGCAGCCGCAACATCCGCACCGCCGCCCAGCGCCTGCTGGCCCTGGTGGACGACTGCCTGGCCGACGACCGCCTGGCCGACCCCCACACCGCGCCGCTGCACACGCCCTGCGACCTGCACGCCCTCACCGACGAACTGCGCCAGGACTTCGCGCCCGGCCGCATCGCCTGCACGCATGGCGAAGGCACCCGGCACCTCGCCACCGACGCCGCGCTGCTGCGAATCGCCCTGCGCAACCTGCTGGCCAACGCCGACCGCCACGCGCCCGAAGGCAGCACCGTGCGGGTCGAAACCCGCCTGGACGAGGCGCGCCTGCGCATCGCGGTCAGCCACCCCGCCGCCGCCATACCGCCCGAGGAACAGCCGCACCTGTTTGCACGCTACTGGCGCGGCAGCGGCGCGCAGCACCGCCCCGGCGCCGGGCTGGGGCTGTACCTGGTGCGGCGCATCGCCGAGAAGCTGGGCGGCGGCGTGGCGCTGGCCAGCGCCGGGGGCGATGCGCCCGTGAGCTTCCAACTGGAGCTGCCGGCGCCACGGAAGCTACCGAAACCATAGCTTCCAGCGCTTTCTACGCAAGGGTTTGAGGCCGATTTGGCCCCAAACCCATTTTTTCTTGCGCGCTCAGATTTGCTCAGATTCGGGGGTTTTTTCGCCTCTACCCTTGCAACGGTACCGACACAAATTGTTGCTTTGGAGACCCCATGACCCCTTTCATTCCCACCCGCGCCGCCCAGTGGGCGCTGGCCCTGGGCGCCGCGCTCGCTGCCGCGCCCGCACTGGCAGCCGACTGCGTCAACGGCATCAATAACTCCGGGAACTGCAACGTCCCCGCCGGCGTGACCTCCATCACCATCCAGGCCTGGGGCGGAGGCGGGGCCGGCAAATCGGGGACCGGCATGCCTGCAAGCCGTGGCGGCGGCGGCGGGGGCGGGTCCTACTGCAGCGCCACGTTTGCCGTGACGCCGGGGCAGGCTCTCACGGTAAGCGTCGCCGGCCTCGCCAACGGCGGGGCCAATGGCAAGACGACGACCGTCTCGGGTACCGGCATATCGGGGCTGACCGCCTTGGGCGGCTACGCGGGCGACGCATTCGGCATAGCCGGCACCGGCGGCACCACCGACGGATGCACTGCCCCTGGTGCCGTCGCCTTCCGCGGCGGGGCAGGCGG
>Ga0209958_1000751_pt1 | contig 40006 bp, 36 predicted proteins | sample ThiBio_inoc_plan_FD_183942 | JGI IMG/M metagenome (GOLD analysis project Ga0209958, IMG submission 183942) | Wastewater bioreactor microbial communities from Cape Town, South Africa - Thiocy_inoc_plan (SPAdes) | ecosystem: Engineered > Bioremediation > Thiocyanate > Unclassified | place: South...
CCTTGGCCAGGCCGTAGGGGCCCTTCGCGTCGACGGGCTTCCAGGAGTCGCCGTCGCGATACTCGACCCGCCACGAGGCCGGGACGCGGCACTCGCCCCGGCCGGTGTCGTCGAACCAGTAGACCTTCGCGCTTTCAAGCGTCCGGGGCGAAGTCCACGAGTACTGCACCCATTCCTCGGTCCCCTTGCGGGGCCACCAGTGGCAGTTGGCGGCGGGCTGCTCGGCGCTGGACTTCGGCTCGATCCCGTCGTTCGCGCCCTCGGGCCGGCAGTTGGAGCTGACGTGCGACATGGTCACCCGGGCCCCCTGCTCCCCCGGGCCGGCGACGGACGACCTCGGCTCGACGGGGAGCCAGACCTTCATCGGGCCGGGCCGGCGGTTGTCCCAGGCGTAGTAGGGGACGGCCTTGAAAGGCGTCGGCGAGCCGGCGGGGGCGGCCCGATAGAGCGTGCGGTCCCAGCCCTGTTCGGGCGCGGTCCGCGCCGTCCCCTTCAGGACGACCACGCCGCCCAGGAGGTCGGGGGCCTTCTCGGGCTTCAGCTCGGCGTCGCGCGGGAGGTAGAGCGACGCCAGGTCGGCGTCCGCGTCGGCGGCCTCGACGCAGTAGACGATCGGCCCGCGCTGGATCGCCAGCAGGCCGCGATCGGCCTCGACGTTCGGGCGGGCGGCGACGCGGGTCGCGGGCATGGGGAGGTCGAGCGTGGCGGAGTCGCCCGGCTTCCACTCCCGCGCGAGGACGATGTATCCCCGCTCGATCGTCGGCGAGGAGACCGGCTCGCCGTTCACGGCGACCGTCGCGCCTTCGCACCAGCCGGGGACGCGCAGGCGGAGGGCGAACGTGGTGGGGGCGTCGACCTTCGGCCGGAGCGCGACCTTGCCGTCCCAGGGGTAGTCGGTCGTCACGTCGACCGTCACGTCCCGGCCGCCGAACGGGACCTTGACGGAGCCCTGGATGTAGAGGTTGACCCAGAGCGAGCCCGCGTCGGCCGCGTAGGCGTAGCCGCCCAGCGAGGCCAGCGTGCGGGTGACGTTGGGCGGGCAGCAGGCGCACGAGAACCATTCCGAGCGGTGGTGCCCCCCCTCGCTCTCCAGCGGGTTGACGTAGAAGAACCTCTTGCCGTCGAGCGAGACCCCGGCGAGCACGCCGTTGTACAGCGATCGTTCGAAGACGTCGGCGTACTTCGCGTCGCCGTACAGCAGGGCGAGGCGGTGGTTCCACTGGGCCAGGGCGATCGAGGCGCACGTCTCCTGGTAGGCCGAGCGGTTCGGCAGGTCGTAGTCCTGCGTGAAGCCCTCGTTGCGCGCGCTGGGGCCGATGCCACCGGTAATGTATATATTTCGCTCGGTCGTGTTCCGCCAGACGCGGCCGATCATCTTCAGGAGCGCGGCGTCGCCCGACATGGCGGCGACGTCGGTGGCGCCGCTGAGCAGGTACGCGGCGCGGACGGCGTGGCCCTTGATGTTCCTGTGGTCGCAGATCGGCACGTCATCCTGCCAGTAGGCCCCGTCGTACTCGGCGACGGGCTGGCGGTGCTCCTCCGCGAAGAACTTCCGGCCGCGGTTCATGATGAAGAACGCGGCCAGCTTCGCGTACTTCTCCTCGCCGGTGGCGCGGGCCAGCTTGACGAGGGCCAGCTCGACCTCGGGGTGGCCGCAGTAGCCCATGCGCTTGCCGTCGCCGAACGTGGCGTCGACGTGGTCGGCCAGTTTCACGGCGACGTCCAGGAAGTTGCGCTTGCCGGTCGCCTGGGAGTGGGCGACGGCCGCCTCGAACAGGTGGCCGGCGCAATACAGCTCGTGCTGGTCGCGCAGGTTGGTCCAGCGCTTCTCGGGGGCGTTGACGGTGAACCAGGTGTCGAGGTAGCCGTCCGCCTGCTGGGCCGCGGCGATCTTCGCGACGATCGCGTCGACCTTCGCGTCGAGCGCCGGGTCGGGGTGGGTCGCCAGCGAGTACGAGGCGGCTTCGAGGGCCTTGTACAGGTCGGAATCCATGAAGACGGGGCCGTGATACCCGCCCTTGCTCCCCTTCGCGGCCAGGTCGAGGTTGGCGATGTTGCCGTACTCTTCCAGCTTGGCCAGGCTGATGGGGATGGAGACGGCGCGGTTGGTCTCCCGGCGGGGGGCCCAGAAGGCGTCGGCGATGACGACGTCGGTGAAGGGGACGCCCTTGAGCTTCGCCAGCGGCTCGTCCGCGCCCCGGGCCGGCGCGAGCGCGCCCAGGCCGAGCAAGGCGCAGCAGGCCAGCGTCCGTGGACAGATCATCGGGATGTTCCTTGATGGAGGGTGGTCGACCGCCCGTTGCGGGCGATCTCAGCGCCCCCGGGATCGGGGGCGCTCGCGCGAGCGGGCCGGGGCTCGATCGGGCCCCGGGCCGGCTCATCCTCCACCATATCGCGGGCGATCCCGTCGCGACAGGACCCGTCGCCGTCGGCTCAATGCAGGAGCTGGTAGTACCGCCCCAGGCCCGGCGAGGCGCCCGACATCGCCGACCACGTCCAGCGGTCGTAGGCGTGGCCGTACGCCTGGCCCTGGAAGGTGAACGTGTCCGTCGGGCCGTAGGGGACGTACGTCCGCGCCGGGGCCGGGAACTCGACGTAGTAGCTGTAGGCGTGGACCGGGCCCGCCGGCGCCGTCGCGCCGACGACCGCCCCGCCGACCGCGCCCGCGACGGGCGAGCCGACGACCGTCCCGTCGACGACCGTGCCGCCCGCGATCGGGCCCGAGGCCGAAGCGCCGCCGCAAGGGCACGGGGTCGCCGCCAACTCCTGGGCCGAGGCCGCCGGCAGTCCCAGGCCCGCGACCGCCGCGACGATCCATGAAATCCTCGACATCGATGACTCTCCTGGTGCGGATCTCGAAACCGCGGGGCGAAACGCCCCACATCGCTTATGCAGTATAAACGCCGCAGGGGCCACAGTTCACCCGCCATCTCTGTCAAACATGGGCACCCTATTGAACCTCCGGCCGAAACAGCTACAATAGGCATGATTGAGCTTCAAGAACACATGACATCATTTATTGTCCGAGTTCTGGGATCTAAAATCCCTCGCCTTCCAGGCGAAAACTTCCAGTACGGCGGAGTCCCCAACTACTACTACGAGGAGCGACATGATGACGTTGATGCGGCTTCGATCTGTGAAGCGTTCATCCAAGGACAGGCATTTTCGGCCATGCCTGGGCTCGCCCGACATTAAGCTGGAATCGCGTTCCGCCCCATCTTCCTTCTTCTACTGGGATCCCAATTTCGCGATGGGGGTCAATCAGGCCCAATCAACGAGCCAAGTCGTTTCGGACTGGCAGCAAGTGGCTTATGACGACACTGTCGTCGGCCCGAACGGCGGGGTCACGGACTCGGCGGCCGAAGGGGTGGTCTTCTGGACAGCCGACTACAGCGAGAGGGAGCCAGTCCTCACAGCGGGGCTAACCCTTCGTGAGGTAGGGCAAGTCGGGTCAGGTGTCACGATGGGGGGGGTGGGCACCTCTGTCGGATCCATTATCGCTTATGGGACCCATCAGCATACGGAACTGATAACCGCCGACAACGCCCAGAACTATTATATTGGCCACTTCCCGAACGGCGGTTCGCAAACGACGCAGACCTCTTCGACTCCTAATCATTTCGACGTCAAGGGACCGAGCGGAACGTTCGTGCCCGGAACGACCCTTACGGTCGATATCTCAATTGTCGCCCAGAACTCACTCCCGCGCTTCTACCAGCAGTTCTACCTAAATGTCTCCTCAACGCACTTCAACCTGGCGGCTGCCTTCGGCGAGCGAGACAACGGCGTAACAATCACGGATCCGTCCACGAACGCCGTCATCGACTCCGATCCGAACTTCAGCAGCGGCGAATCGTTGACTTACGAAGCCCATCTAGTCTTTGCAGCGCAGTCGAAAGAATATTTCGAGTTCTATTCGCAATACCAAACGGCCCCCAGTGATGCTACGTACTGGCGGAACGAGGTCACGGGCCAGACGACCGAGTTCGCCTGGACGGTCCAGTTCACCCTGTCCTGATGCGACTGGGAAGCCCGAGATCACGGCCCGTGCGCGCAGACGTCCTCGCGCACGGGCCGTCTCCATTCCTGCGGGGCTCATGACGGATTCTGGGGTGATGGGGCGTACGAGGGGCGGCCCCGGTAGAATCGTACTTCTCGAACGACCTTGCCGCCGCCGCGATCGGACCAGCGGGCCGCCTCGTCATGGTGAACATCCAGGATCTCTTCGACGACGCCAAGTGCTTCCGGACCATGCGCGGCATGAGGTGGCCCGACGGCGGCGTCTCCTGCCCATCGTGTGGCTCCGCCTTAATCGTCAAGAACTGACGCAACGACACCCAACCCGACCTCGGCGCTACGACTGCAAGGGCTGTCTCAGGCGGTTCGACGACCTGATCGGCACCGTCTTCGCTGGCCATCATCCGCCGCTGCGGGCATGGATCGCTCGCCTCTACCTGATGAGCCTGAACCTCTCCGGCCTTCAGATCACCCGCGAGTCGGGGATCGCCGAATCGGACGCCCGATCGATGATCGCGACCCTTCGTCAGGGGATCGTCGATCGGCCCCCGCCGGAGGAACTCTCGAACGAGGTCGAATGCGACGAAGTCTCTTTCGTGGCGGGACATAAGGGCCATCCCGAGGCCGTCGAAAAAAACCGAGTCGGACGGCGACGACGCCTGAAGGGGGCCCCGGGACGCGGGACGTTCAAGAAGAAGAGGCCGCCGATCTTCGGCATGCTCCAGCGCAGCAGCCGGGTCGTCATCCGGATCCTGGAGAACGTCAAGCAGGCCGCCATCTGTCCGCTAATCGCTTCCACGATCGTGCCGGGGACCGGTGGTCCACACCGCGACGAGTACGACATCTACGCCCGGCTTGAGGAATGGGGATATCGACAAAGACCGTCTACCATGGAAAGGGGGAGTACGCCCGCGACGAAGACGACGGCTTCTGTGAGGTCTACGCCAACACCATCGATGGCGTCTGGTCGCTGCTGCGGAGTTCCGCCGCGGCATCCCCCAGGAGACGCTGCCGCTCTACCTGGCCTTCTTCCTGTTCGTCCATAATGTCCGGGCCCTCGGGGCCGCCCTGCTGGCCTCTCTCATCGCTCAACTGCTCGCGTCCCCCCGGCCCGCGCGCATGAAAAACGGCGACCCCTCGCGAGGAGGGGACGCCGTGGCGACTCGCGAAAGGCGCGGGGGTGTCAACCCCGGGGATCGGTGCCCCGTCCGGTCGCGCGGCGGGTGGTCTCCTTCTTCTGGGACTTCGCGAAAGCCTCGCGGGCGTCGCGGCTTTGGCTGATCGCGGGGTCGTCGGGCTTGACGATCTGTTCAGGCTGAGACGAGCCGCATCCGGGGACGGCGATCAGAGTGCCAGAGAACAGGACGACTGAGGCGGGTGTCATCAGGATTCGGAGCGTTCGCATGAGAGAGGACCTCGTATTTCGGGATCGCGGCCCTGACTCAGTAGCTATCGGAGCTGACGACCTCGCCGCCGGCCCGGGTCCCCAGGGCCCACCACGTCGGCATGGAGATGGAATCCTTGATGAAGCGGACGGAGCCGTCGGCCATCAGGGTGTTGACGCCGCCGGAGTGGTTGCTCTGAGCGTCGATCGCCCAGGCGACGTCCAGGCCGCAACCTCCGCAGCCGATCTGGCAGGAGCCGAACTTGTACTTGCTGTCGTTGGGCGTCTGGATCGTCGAGAACATCGAGTAGCCCCGGGCACCGAAGGCCCACATCATCCCCTTAGGTTGGGCGACGTCGACAACGTTCTGGTTGTTGCTCCTGAACTGATTGGCGCACTCCTGGAGGCTCTGAAGGGTCATGGCCGGGTTCTGCTGGATGTCAATCATCCCGCCGACCCCGCCCGGGTCGCCGACGCCGCGGATACTGTTGCCGCGGTAAGAGTTGCCCACCACCCTGCGGCCGACAAGGGACTCGGAATAGGCGATCGTGTTGGCCGTGCCGTCGCTCACCGAGCCGATGCCATACGACAGGAAGAGCGTGAACAGGCCGCTGCTCCCGGTCCCCTTGCAGTTGATCGGTGCGGAAGCACTCCCGTCGCAGCCGGAGTGCAGCGACGTGGCCGAGGTGCCGACCGAGGCATAATAGCTGTTATTGAATGGGTTGCCCGCCTCGCCGTCCGACGGGCACAAGAAGAACGCGACCTTGCTCTCGGCGACCGTGCTGTTGACGTAGTAGCAGGCGTCGCTGTAGGCGTCCATCGCCCACGAGAAGTTCGCCGCGCTGAACAGAGCCTGTTGTTCCATGAAGGGGAGCATCTGAGCCACTGCGCTCCAACCGGCCCAGCTCGCGCCGGTGTCCGTCACAGTGCTCTTGGGCCCGCGGCTCTGGCCCATGGGGAAGCTGTTGGTGGCGCTGTGGTAGTTGTGCAGGCCCAGCCCGATCTGCTTCAGGTTGTTGGTGCACTGGGCCCGCCGGGCGGCCTCGCGGGCGGCCTGCACGGCCGGCAGCAGCAGGGCGATCAGCACGGCGATGATCGCTATGACGACGAGAAGCTCGATCAGCGTGAAGCCGCGACGCAAACGATGCATCATCATCCTCCTGGCCGGTCCCGCCCCCCCATGGGCGCGGTCCGGTCGAGATACGGGAGCGGCCCGCCGAGACGATCGACGGCCCGGGACACGCCCGGCGCCACACCCTGCCCGGCGACTTTTAATTCTTATAAGAATTAAGGGCGTGACGACGCGCAGGGATGACAGATCATCCCGGGGGCGCACGCCGAGGCACGATGGGGTCGCCTGGGGCGATCCAAGTGATCCGGGGGGCGAGGCCGCCCGAGATCTACTAGATCAATAGTCTGACTTTTTTCGGATATGTCAAGGGGCGGCCGAGGATTGATGGGGGCGGGCGAGCGAGGGGGGAGGGGCCGGGCGGCGCGAGGCCGCCCGGGCGCGGGGGGGGCGCGAGGTCAGGGGGTGGCCTCGGCGGGCTTCTCCTGGGGCTTGGACTGGCCCTTAGGCGGCCCGGCGGGGCGGCCCCCCTTCTTGGTCTTGGCGAAGTCCTGGTAGGCCTGGGCCTGGCTCTTGGACTCCTGCTCGTTGATGGGCGAGGCCTGCTCGCCGTCGCCCATGGAGTCGCCGCAGCCGGCGAGGGCCAGGGCGACGGACAGGGCCAGGGCGTAGGGGAGGGCCTTGACGGTTCGTGCGGCGGGCATGCGCGTCCTCGGGTTCGGGTGCGGATCGAATGATCGGGCGGGGCCGGCCCCCCGCGCCGGCCGGCGCGGGGGGCGGCGGGATCAGTAGCTGTCGGAGCCGATGGTCTCGCCGGAGTCGCGGGTCCCCAGGGCGTACCAGGTGGGGCGGGCCACCGAGTCCTTGACGAACCGGACGGAGCCGTCGGCGAACAGGACGTTCACGCCGCCGGAGTGGGCGCTCTGCGCGCCGACCGACCACGACTGATCCAGGCCGCAGTCGTCGCAGCCGAACTGGCACGACCCGAACTGGAACTGGCTGTCGTTGGGCACCTGGATCGTCTGGAACAGCGAATACGCCCGCGCCCCGAAGCCCCAGAGCTGACCCTTGTTGGTGGCGATCTTCTGGTTGTTCTTGAACGCCTGGGCGCAGTTCTGGAGCCCGGTCAGGATCAGCGCGGGCTGGGTCGCCGCGTTGAAGACCACGATGCCCGGGTCGGCGACGCCGCGGGTGCTGTTGCCGCGGTAGGCGTTGCCCACGTTCTCCTTGCCCGTCAGCGACTCCGAATAGGCGATCGTGTTCGACGCCCCGTCGGTGATGTCCGCCAGGCCGTACGTCATGAAGTAGGTGAAGACGCCCGTGGAGCCGCTCGGCTTGCAATTCGGGTTGATGCCGCCCCAGCAGTCGTTCGTCATGAAATTGGTCGTGGTGCCGACCGAGGCGTAGTAGTTGTTGATGTTCGGCCGGCCCGCGTTCGGGTCGGAGGGGCACAGGAACGCGGCCAGCCGCGTGTTGGCCACCGTGCTGTTGATCCGGTAGCAGGGGTCGCCGTAGGGGTTGATCCCCCACGAGAAGTTCGCCGCGGCGTACAGCGCCGACTGCTCCAGGTACGGCAGCAAGAGCGCGTTGGCGCCCCACGACGCCCAGATCAGGTCGCTGTCGCCCGGCCAGTCCTTGGCGTTCTTCGACGCCCCCTGCGGGAACGTGTTGGTGGTGCTGTGGTAGTTGTGCATCCCCAGGCCGATCTGCTTCAGGTTGTTGACGCACTGCGACCGCCGCGCGGCCTCGCGCGCCGCCTGGACGGCCGGCAGGAGCAGGGCGATCAGCACGGCGATGATCGCGATCACCACCAGAAGCTCGATCAGCGTGAAACCGCGCGTGCGGCGTCGGCGCATGAGAGGGCCTTTCATGAATGAGGACAAATCCATCGGATGTTTAACGCGGATTGCGTGGACGAGGGCGCGAGAGCCCTGCGACCGGACGGCACGACGAACGATGCGTCCTGGGCGGGGGGCGAGCTGTGGAAGTGGCCCCCCGCATCCCTCAATTTCTATCATCCGGGTCCTTCGCCCTTCAAGACGTCGCCGGACGATTTCACCACGGTTCGCAACGAAACAATTCGGACACAGGGCGTCGCTCGGGTCCGCGGCGACCGGGTTCCGACGCGGGGTCGGAGGGTTTAGAATCGCAACGCCCGCACGTCCTCAGACCGCCAGGGGGGACGACCCGAACGACAGCGAGGCTGGAATGACCCGGACGCCCCGGCGCACGTCGCCGTCGACCTTGTTCCTTTGGTGCATCATGACGACGATCGCCGCACCGGCGGCCCGCGCGGCCGAGCCGGTCCGCTACTCCGTGCGCTTCCCCGCGCCCCAGACCCACTACGTCGAGGTGGAGGCCCGCATCCCGGCCGCCGGCCAGGCCGAGGTCGAGCTGATGATGCCGGTCTGGACCCCCGGCTCTTACCTCGTCCGCGAGTACGCCGGCAAGGTCGAGGACTTCGCCGCGAAGAAGCCCGACGGCTCGGCGCTGGAGTGGTCGCGGAGCCGCAAGAACCGCTGGAAGGTCGCGACCGCCGGCACCGACGAGGTCGTGGCGACGTACCGCGTCTACGGCCGGTCGATGTCGGTCCAGGCGAACTGGATCGACGCGTCGTTCGCCATGCTCCAGGGCGCGGCGACCTTCATGACCCCGGCCGACGGCGTCGCCCGGCCGCACGAGGTCGTCGTCGACCCGGCCCCAGGCTGGAAGCGCAGCATCACCGGCCTCCCCGCCGCACCCGGCGGCAAGCCCCACCATTACGTCGCGGCGGATTACGACACGCTGGTCGACAGCCCCATCTACGCCGGCGACCCCGCGGTCTACGAATTCACCGTCGACGGCGTCCCCCATCTCCTCGTGAACGAAGGCGAGGGGGGCGTCTGGGACGGCCCGCGGTCGGCGAAGGACGTGGAGGCGATCGTCCGGGCCGAGAAGGCGTTCTGGGGCCACCTGCCCTACGACCGCTACGTCTTCTTCAACATCCTGGGCGAGGCCGGCGGCGGCCTGGAGCACAAGAACTCCACCGTCCTGATGGCCAGCCGATGGGCCACGCGCACCCGCCCCAGCTACCTCGCCTGGCTGAACCTCGTCGCGCACGAGTTCTTCCACACCTGGAACGTCAAGCGGCTGCGGCCCGTCGAGCTGGGCCCGTTCGACTACGAGAACGAGGTCCACACCCCCAGCCTCTGGATCGCCGAGGGGATCACCAGCTACTACGACCGCCTCATCGTGCGCCGGGCTGGCCTGTGCAGCGTCGCCGAGTACATGGCCGGCGACCCTCCCTCGGCCGGCGAGGACCGGACGATCAACGACTTCGAACGCCTCCAGACCACGCCCGGCCGGCTGGTGCAGTCGCTGGAGGACTCGTCGTACGACACCTGGATCAAGTTCTACCGCCGCGACGAGAACACGGCGAACACCCAGGTCAGCTACTACCTCAAGGGCGCGGTCGTCGCCTTCCTGCTGGACGCGAAGGTCCGCAAGGCGACCGACGGCGCGAAGTCGCTGGACGACGTCATGCGCCTGGCCTACTCGCGCTACGCGGGCGACAAGGGCTTCACGACCGAGGAGTTCCAGCGGACGGCCGCCGAGGTCGCGGGCGTCGACCTCTCGGACTTCTTCCGCCGCGCCCTGAAGACCACCGACGAGCTGGACTACGCCGAGGCGTGCGACTGGCTGGGCCTGCGGTTCGCGAAGGACAAGCCCGAGAAGAAGCCCGAGCCCGGCAAGGACGAGAAGCCCGCCAAGGGGTGGCTCGGCCTGACGACCAAGGTCGAGGACGGCCGGCTCATCGTCTCCCAGGTCCGGCGCGAGACCCCCGCGTTCGACGCCGGCTTCAACGTGGGCGACGAGATCCTCGGCATCGGGGAGGACCGCATCCCGGCCGGCCAGTGGTCGAAGCGGCAGGAGGCGTTCCGCCCCGGCGACAAGGTCTCCGTCCTGATCGCCCGCCGCGACCGCTTCCAGCGCCTGGACGTCACCTTCGCCCAGGAGCCGGCCCGCGACTGGGTGGTCGACCTGACCCCCGACCCCACCGACGCCCAGAAGGCCCATCGCAAGGCGTGGCTGGGCGAGTGACCCGAAGTCCCGCCCGCGAGCCTCGCGACCGGGGTGCGGCGCTCGATCCTGGAGATTCGACGGCCGAGCGCCGCCACGAACGAGGCCCGCGCCGGGCCGACAGGCGGGGTCGAGCGAGGGATCACGCCAAAATCCCGAGGATTTCTGAACCCCCGCCGTCGATCTCGCGGACCCTACCCCGGAGAGACCCTATCGTTCCTTGACAATTCGGCCGCATCGCAAGACCCCTCCCCCCGCCAGGGCCTCGGGAGCCCGGCGCCGGACCGTCGCCCGAACACCCCAAGCCCTGCTCCGCCGAAAACCTCGTTGGAGGAGGCTGATGACAAGCATCCTTCTCCCCTCGTGGAAGGGGGGATTCATCCTCGCACTCCGAGGTTTTCGACGGACCAACCAAGCCTCGTCCTTTTAAGGCGACGCACGCCGGGACGGGGCCGGCCTTGATGTGGACGACGGAAGGGACGAAGGAAAGAAGCATTCAAAAACGACGAGCGAACCCACGCCACGAAACCATCAAACCACTACACAAAAACGACTTACATCAAATTCCGAGGAAGCCGCCTTCCCCCGATCCAACCCAAGTCCGCAGCCCTGCGACCGGGGCGGTCGGCGAACCTCCGAGCGCCCCGGGAGGTCGTTGCTCGCAACCGGGACGCATTGACGCTTTTTCATGACCGCTTTATCCTCACGGCCGATTTCGACGCCCCGCAAGCATCCCGCCGTCGCGGGGCGGGACGTCGCCGGCCGGGAGGAGCCGCCATGATTCGCCCAGGATGGAAGCGAGCGTTCGGGATCGTCGCCGCCGCGGCCTGCCTCGCCGCCCCCTCGCGGTCGGAGGCCGTCCCGTATTACACGGCGACCTACGTCGGGACGGGCCAGGACCTCGACGACTCCGGGGCGAGCCCCGGCATGATCGTGAACCGGACGACGGGGGCGGCTTACCCCTTCGCCCAGACCTGGATCCCGATCGATTCCCAGCCCGCCGGCTTCTTCGACGGCCTGCCGACGAACCGGGTCTATCAGGGGGCCACGTACCCCATCCTGACGACCTACACGATGCGACCCACCGCGATGACCACCTCCGGGATCGTCCTGGGCCAGATCCCGACCAACCGCAGCTCGAACCCCTGGGTGGACCCGGCCGTCGGCTACACCGTGAGGAACGCCGACGGGACCTTCGGCGGGTTCGTCGAGCTCGCCCGATACGGGAACTACTACGGATATCCCCTGCTCAGCGAGGCGGGCCGGATCCTCATCAACCGGCGCGACTTCGGGTGGTCGCTGCACGACGTCAAGACGGGCCTGGAGACCCCGCTCCGCGACCTGGTCCCGCCGGAGCTGCTGGCGAAATACGCCGCGACGCCCTATGCGACGGCGATCGACGATCGCGGCGACATCCTCGTCGATTTCTACAGCAACTACGCGACCCGCGACGCCGACGTCTACATCCTGACGCCCCCCGGCCTCGAAGCCCCCACGCCCGTCCCCGAGCCCTCGACCTTCGGGGTCGCCGCCGCCACGATCGCCGGCCTGGCCTGCCGGGCCCGGCGACGCCGCGACCGCTGACGATTCGCCCTCACCGCGCGAGGATACACGGCCGGCCCGGCCGGGCGGGTGCCAGGGGTCGGAGACTTCGTCACCCGATCAGATCGCGGTACTTCGGATCCTCGTCGACGAAGACGGCCTCGGCCTCGATGGCGAAGGCGAGGCGCAGGTGCTCGCCGGCGCGGCGGAGGTCGCCGAGTTCGAACAGGCACTGGCCGAGGCGGAGGTGGAGGAAGGCGTTGCCGTCGCCGCCGGGGAGCGTCATGGCGCGGGCCAGGTCGTCGCGGCCGGCGGCGTAGTCCCCCTGGAGGAACCGGGTGTAGCCGATGTTCCCCAGGATCCAGGCCGAGCCTTCCTGCTCGTGGGCGGGCTCGTCCAGCAGGGCCCAGGCGGCCTCATAAGCCTCCAGCGCCTTCGCGAAGCTCCCCGCCTCGGCGAGGTCCACGCCCAGGTCGCACAGCTCGTCGATCTCGTCGTGCATGGGGCCTCGCGGTCAGAGTCCGAGGGAATGGGCCAGCCGGCGCAGGCCGGCGGTGGGGCCGTCGGGCGAGCCGTAGACGGACGAGCCGGCCACGAGCACCCGCGCGCCGGCCTCGACCAGCTCGGGGGCCGTCTTCTCGTCGACGCCGCCGTCGACCTCCAGCTCGCACGCGGGGTTCACCTCGTCGATCCTGCGGCGCACCTCGCGGAGCTTCCGGAGCGTCCCCCGGATGAACGACTGGCCGCCGAACCCCGGGTTGACGGTCATCACCAGCACGAGGTCCAGGCCGGGGAGGACCTCGTCGAGCATCACCGCGGGCGTCGCCGGGTTGATCGCCACGCCCGCCTTCAGCCCCAGCCCCTTGATGCGCTGGATCGTGCGGTCCAGGTGGATCGCCCCCTCGACGTGGACGATCAGCGAGGACGACCCGGCCTCGGCGAAGGCGTCGAGGAAGGCGTCCGGGTCGTGGATCATCAGGTGGGTTTCGAGCGGGAGCCTGGTGGCGGGCCGGAGCCACTTCACCAGCACGGGCCCGAACGTGATGTTGGGGACGAACCGCCCGTCCATCACGTCGACATGGATCCGATCCGCGCCCGCCGCCTCCACCTCCCTCACCTGCTCCGCCAGCCGCGACAGGTCGGCCGAGAGGATGGACGGGGCGATCTTGATGCGATTGTCGTCGTTCGGCCTGGGGATCATCGGGGGGGCTCCACAATCGGTCGGGTTCACAGGGCGAACGACAGCCGGCGGCGGTACTGGAAGGCCAGGTCGGAATCCTCGGGGAGGAGTTGGAAGACGGCGAGCATCAGCTTGCGGGCCTCCTCGCCGGTGGCCTTGCGGTCGACCTCCACGAGGTCCAGGGCGATCGCCAGGGCCTCCTCATACGCGCCGGCGGCGGCGAGGGCCTCGGCCAGCCTGAGCTTCAGGGCCTTGTCGCGCGGGTCGGCCTCGGAGGCGGCGCGGGCGGCGTCGACATCCGAGGCGCCCTCGGCCTGGGCCCTGAGGACCAACTCCGCCTTGAGCTTCTCGGCCTCGGGCTCCAGGAAGCCGCGGCGCTCCAGGTCCAGCACCGCGGCCTGGGCCTCGTCGATCCGGCCCGCCGCCAGCGCCAGGCGGGCGAGGCCGACGCGGGCCGGCGACAGGTCCGGTTCGAGCGCCAGGGCCTCCGAGAACCGCGCGCCGGCGGCCTCGGGGTCGGAAGCCTCCAATCCGCGGCCTTCGGCGACGAGCGCCTCGGCCTTCGAGGGGAGGAGGCGGTCGAGCCACTGGCGGATGAACGACTCGGACTGGACGCCGGTGAAGGCGTCGAGGATCTGGCCGTCGCGGACGCCGAAGACGGCCGGGATCGACCGCACGCGAAGGCTGGCGGCGACCTCGGGCGAGCGGTCGGAATCGACCTTCGCCAGCACGAACTTGCCGTCGTACTCGCGCGCCAGCTTCTCCAGCAGCGGCCCCAGCATCTTGCAGGGCCCGCACCATGTCGCCCAGACGTCGACCACGACCGGCACGGACCGCGAACGCTCGACCACGTCGGCCTCGAACGTCGCGCTCGTCGCGTCCAGGATGTACGGGGAAGGTTCGGTCGGCGTGGCGGTGGGGTCGTTCATGGTCGAGGTGCGTCGGGTGAGGGTCGGGGTCGTGGGTCCGCGGAAGTCATCATACGCGCGAGGGCGAGAGTCGGTCACTCCTTCAGGCCCGCCAGCAGGTCCAGGACCGTCGCGACGATCCTGTCGGACGCCCCGGGCTCGACGCGGTTGACGCCCATCCAGGTCTCGTAGCCGCCCAGCTCGAAGTGGCGAGGGGACGGGAGGTAGCCGTAGGAACCGTTGGCCAGCTCGATCGTGAACGTGGGCCGGAACGGGCTCCGGGCCTTGAGGTCCAGGCCGATCTCCGTGAAGACCTCGAAGGGGATCGCCGCGATCCCGAGGTCGCCGATGCGGAACGCCTGGAGCATGATCGAGACCTGCTCGGGGGCGTCGGCGAGCGTCAGCGTCCGCTCGGCGAAGATCCGCTCCAGGCCGTGATGCCGCGGGGCGCCCTCGGGCTTCGCCAGGACCTTGCGGGCGTAGTCGACCTGCTCGGGCGTCGGCCGGCGGCACTTCAGGAGGAGTTCCCGGCTCGCGGCGGCGAGCTTGAGCTTCGGCCGGAAGGCGACGCCCGCGTAGGCCGTCGCGACGCGGCCGGCGAGGTCGTCGGCGACGATCGTCATCTTCTCGTAGGGGGCGAAGGGCTTCGCGGGGGGCGGGCCCATGACGTCGATGTTGTTGACGTCGCCGCTGGTGCCGTTGGTCATGATCCCGACGAACGGCGGGTCGTGCAGCGGGTCGACGCCCAGGCGCTCGCCGACCTTGCGGGCGAAGACGGCGAAGTAGTCGGCCGAGACGTGCCCGGCCGGCACCCCGCCGATGTAGTGCAGCGAGTAGTTCGCCAGCAGCGCGATCGGCCGGCCCTCCGGCGTGCGCACGGCCAGGAACGAGACCTGCGGATCCGTCGGCCCGGCGGGGCGGTCGATCTTGGGGTTCCGGCCCGGGTTCATCAGGGCGTGCTCTTCCCCGCCGAACGGCGAGGGGACCGTCTCGCCCGGCTTGAGCAGCCAGCGACGGTTGAACAGGTGCTCGGGCGCGTCAACCGACCCCCAGCCGACCTCCGCCGGCGCCAGGTTCCCCGCCGCCAGGCGGACGGCGTCGGCGATCCGGTGCGACAGGAGCCGCTGGTATTCCGTCGGCGGGTCGTCCACCCCGAACGGGTCCTTCGACCGCCCGTTGGTGGCCGAGTGCGTGTGCGTGGCCGCGGCCAGGATGTTCCCCGCCGGGATGCCGGACTTCTCCGCGGCGAGCTTCCGGGCGGCGTCGAACACCCCGCGCGAGATCCCCACGCTGTCGACGACCACGAACGCCAGCCGGGTCGAGCCGTCGTCCAGCACCAGCGCCCGCGCGTGGAGCGGGTCGTGGACGTAACTGGCCGGCGGCGTGTCGAAGTTGCCGATGATCGGGTCGTCCAGGAACGGCGTGACGTCCAGCGTCGCCGCGCCGGCGCGGAGGGGGCCGTCGGCGGCCGGGGAGGGGGCGGGGGCGGTCGCGCACGCCAACGCCGCGAAGAGCGTCGGAATCCACAAGGGTCGAGTCGTCCGCATGGCGGCTCCGGGGAGGGGGATCGGGGTGCGGGATCGGGACGCCCTTCCACTTACGCCGAAACGCCCAGGCCCCGCAAGGTGCCGGGGCCTCAGGAGGCCGATGAAGTCGCCGCGAGGGACCTACGAGCTTGCTGAGAAGCCCCGGGGATCCTAGGATGTTCGATGGGGCCCGGGTCGCGCCCTGCGCCCGGCCTTCGACGGGGGCTCGTCGGTTTCGCCCCTCCGCTCGACGGCCGTGCCCGCCGACGGGCGGCTCGTCAGACACGAACCGAGGTGGACGTGATCGGTCAGACGCCGGATCGTCTCAAGTCGCGGAAGCCCAGGGCGTTCGACCTCGGGGGCTCCGCCCGCTGGCTCGAAGCCCACATGCGGACCGTCATCCGGCGGGGGCCCCTCTCCGCCCGCGAGCGGGGCCTGGCCGACCGCCTCATGCAGCTCAAGCGCGAGGCCGGCTCGCACTCCCCCAGCGCGCCGACCATCCTGAAGATGATCCCCGAGCTGCGGATGCGGGTCGACGCCTGCTTCCTCTCCAACCCCTACGCGACCGAGCTGTTCCTGGACCACCTCTATCGCGAGGTGATCCGGCCGGGCAAGCTGCGCATGCTGCTGGAGCTGTACCCGTCGCAGAACCGGGTGATCGCGGCCAAGCTGGCGACCGCCCTGGACCTGCCGACCGAGCGGCTGTTCGTCGGCAACGGCGCCATCGAGATCATCCAGGCCATCCTCCACCGCTTCACCGGCCCGAAGCTCCTGGTGAACCTGCCGACGTTCTCCCCCTACTACGAGTTCGCCCGGCCCGACACCCAGGTCGTCTACAACGTCCTGCGCAAGGAGGACGACTTCCACTTCGACGTCGGCGAGTACATCCAGACGGTGCGCCGCGAGAAGCCGGACACGATCATCCTCATCAACCCCAACAACCCCGACGGCGGCTACATCCCGCACGCGAAGCTCGTCGCGATGCTGGAGGAGCTGCGCGACGTGCCCAACATCCTGGTGGACGAGAGCTTCCTCCACTTCGCCTGCGAGGGGGAGGGCTTCGCGTACCACAGCCTGACGCGCGACCTGGACCGGTTCCCGAACCTGATGGTCGTCAAGAGCATGTCCAAGGACTTCGGCGTCGCCGGCATCCGAGCCGGATACGCCGTGATGTCGCCCGAGCGGGTCAAGGCGCTGCTGGACAACGGCTACCTCTGGAACTCGTCCGGGCTGGCGGAATACTTCTTCGACCTCTACTCGCGGCCCGAGTTCCACGCCGACTACGAGCGGAAGCGGATCCACTACATCCGGCATTCGCGGCGGTTCTTCAAGGCGTTGACGAACCTGCCGGGCGTCCACGCCTACCCGACGCACGCCAACTTCGCCCTGCTGGAGCTGCGACGGGACGACATGACGGCCGAGGACCTGGTCTGCCGCCTGCTGGTGCGCCGGGGCATCTACACCCGCGCCTGCGACGACAAGAAGGGGCTGGAGCCGGGCCGCTTCATCCGGGTCGCTTCCCGGACCCGCTCGGAGAACCGCTACATCCTCCGCGGGCTCAAGGAGGCCCTCCGTTGAACGAGACCGAGACGCCGATCGGGGGGAGGTTCCGGGCCGCCGCGGCCCTCGCCGCGCTGGGGCTGGCCGCGGCCGCGCCGGGGGACCGCTGGGACTTCGAGGGCGACGCCGTCGGCGGCCCGGCGAAGGGCTTCGCGACGGCCGTCGGCCGGTGGGAAGTCGTCGAGGACGGCGGCTCGCGCGCCCTCGCCCAGAAGGCGGAGAGCCCCAAGCCGACCTTCAACATCGCCTTCGCGGAGGGGACCAGCTTCCAGGACGTCGACGTCTCCGTGCGGCTCAGGGCCGAGGCCGGCGCGATCGACCGCGGCGGCGGCCTGGTCTGGCGGGCCAAGGACCGGGACAACTACTACATCGCCCGCTACAACCCCCTGGAGGAGAGCCTCCGCGTGTACAAGGTGGAGGGGGGCAAGCGCACCCAGCTCGACCACGCGGACGCCCGGGGCGACGGGGCCTGGCACACCCTCCGGATCGTCATGAAGGGCCGCGACATCACCGGCTGGCTCGACGGCGTCAGGCTCCTCGTCGCCGAGGATTCCACCTTCCCGGACGCCGGCCTGATCGGGCTGTGGTCCAAGGCCGACGCCCGCACCTCCTTCGACGACCTCACCGCCGCCCCCGCCCCCTGATCTCGCCCCGGCCGAGGAGACGCGACGCGATGCTCAGACGCGCGGGGATCATCCTCGTCGGCCGCCGCGACGGCCGGGCCGCCGTCCACTGGCCCCACTTCTGGCTCCTCCAGGGCCTCCTGCTCGCCGTCCAGTCGACCGGCGTCGTCGCGGTGGCGCTGCTCGTCGCGCCCCCCGCCCAGGCCTGGCTCCTCGGCCTCATGGCCGCTGTGATCGCCCTCAACGCCTTCCTCGTCGCCAGGCGCACGCGCGAGATGCTGGCCACGCCGCCGGACCAGCTCCTCGACCTCGACGCGATGGCCGACGGCTGAATTCCCGCCGCGCACGGCCGGAGAACCGCCGGCCGCGGCACCTGAGACATTCCTCAGGATCGCATAAAACCATGTCGCATCGGTCGATCCATCGACGACGCGGGGCGGCGCGCGGGTTGCTCCATGGGTGCGGGTTCCCAACCACCACGACGCCTCCAGGTCCCGAGGTCCAGCCCGTCATGAAACACCGCCGAGGATTCACCCTGATCGAGCTGCTGGTGGTGATCGCGATCATCGCCGTCCTCATCGCGCTGCTGCTGCCGGCCGTCCAGGCCGCCCGCGCGGCGGCGCGCCGGATCCAATGCACGAACAACCTGAAGCAGATGGGCCTGGCGCTGCACAACTACATCTCGGCCGTCGGGGCCCTGCCGATGGCCCTGTCGATCTCCGGGACGGGGACGACCGTGACCTGGACGAACTCGTGGGGGGCGCACGCGCGGGTCCTGCCGTTCTCCGAGCAGGGGGCGCTGTTCGACAACATCAACTTCGCGGTGGACATGCAGACGCCGCCGAACACGACGGCGACGGCGATCGTGGTCCCGTTCCTGATCTGCCCGGCCGAGATCAAGCCTTGGCTCCGCGCCACCACCTCGGGCGCGCCCTACGGCCTGGCCAATTACGCCTACTGCGAGGGCGACTGGTTCGTCTGGGGAGGCTTCTCCAACGCCACGAAGAACCGGAGCGTCTTCGGCGTGAACCAGAGCCGGAGCCTCGCCGAGCTGTCCGACGGCACGAGCAACACGCTGTTCATGTCCGAAGGGAAAGGCTACCTGACGTACTACCGCGACTGCCCGACCTTCAGCATCGTCAACGACCCCGGCAACGTCCCGGCCCCGGACGCGGACCCCTACACCGTCGTACCCGAGTATCTCGGCGGATGCGCCCTGCGGGTGGAGGAGGGGCGGACGCAATGGTTCGAGTCGGGCGTGCATCACAACGGCTTCACCACCGCATGGCCCCCCAACAAGCGGACCCCCGGCGGCCCGAACAAGGTCTACAACGACGTCGACATCAATTGCAGCCGCGAGAAGCTCGGCCGCCCCTCGTTCGCCGCCGTCACCGCCCGCAGCTATCACGCCGGGGGCGTCAACGCCCTGATGGCCGACGGCTCCGTCCGCTTCGTCAAGGACTCCATCAACGGCTGGGCCTGGCGCGCCCTGGGGAGCGTCGCCGGCGGCGAGATCGTCTCGGCGGATACGTATTGATCCGGCGTCCGGCGTCGAAGGATTCGCTCATGCATCGGATTGCGAAGGTCTCCGTCCTCTGGATCGTCTCGGCCGCGGGCTGCGGCGGCGGCGCCCCAGCGGTCCCCGCGCCGACGCACGAGGAGGCGCGCAAGCATCTCGAAACGGCGCTGGACGCCTGGAAGGGGGGTAAGGTGAAGGGGCTGGCGACGGCCTCGCCGCCGATCCGGTTCGTGGATCCGGACCAGGCGGCCGGGGCGAAGCTCGATTCGTACCATGTCGGGGACGAATCGAGGACGGTCGACCACGTCGTCGACTACCCGGTCGAGGTGACGATCACCGACAAGAAGCGGGCGAAGCGGACGGTCAAGGCCGTGTACCAGGTCGTCGCGGAGCCCGGGATCGCGGTGCTCCGCAACGACGACTGAGAGTCGGCTCCAGAAGGCGGCTTCTGAGCGGAATGGCGGAGAGTACGCGGGGCTTGAAGATTCTTCGAGGCCGGATCGCCGCGCGCGGAACCGGGACGGCCGTGGGGGGTTTCATGCGCCGTAGACTTTCGACGACGATGGAGGAGACGCCGCCATGATCCGGACATCGGGCTTCGCGCTGCTGGGCCTGCTCCTCACCGCCGCGCCGGGCGACGACGGTTCGAGGACGCGACGCGACGTCCCCTACTCGGACGCCTCGCCCGCCCTGACGCTGAACGTCGACGCCCCCCGCGAGGGGGATGGCCATCCCGTCGTCGTCTGGATCCACGGTGGTGCCTGGCGGTTCGGCGACAAGGACAACGTCGGCGGGAAGCCCGGGGCGTTCAACCGGCGCGGGTACGCCTGGGTGGGCGTGGAATACCGCTTCGTCCCCGAGGTCACGCCCCGCGAGCAGGCCGGCGACGTCGCCAGGGCCGTGCGCTGGGCTCGCGACCACGCCGAGGAGTTCGGCGGCGACCCGAAGCGGATCTTCCTGATGGGCCACAGCGCCGGCGCCCATTTGGCCGCCCTGACGGTGACCGACGAACGCCCGCTGCAATCCGTCGGCCTGAAGCGGTCCGACCTGGCGGGCGTGATCCTCCTCGACGGCGCGGGGTACGACGTGCCGCGGCAGGTCCGCGAGGCCCGCCTCCCCGCGCTCCGGAAGCTCTACCTCGACGCCTTCGGCGAGGATCCGAAGGCCCAGGAGGAAGCGTCGCCGATCGGGCACGTCGCGAAGGATCGGGGGATCCCGCCGTTCCTGATCCTCCACGTCGGCCGGGTCGACTCCCGGGCGCAGTCGAACGCCCTCGCCGCCCGGCTCCGCGATGCGGGCGTCGAGGCGACCGTCGGCGCGTTCCCGTCCAAGACCCACATGACCATCAACCGCGAGTTGGGCGCGGCCGGCGACAAGCCCACCCGCGCCGTGTTCGACTTCCTCGAAGCCCATTCCCGCCCCGAGTCGCCCGCCGGCGTCGAGCCCGAGGCCCCGGCCGCTCCCTGATCCCGGCGGATCCACCGCAGTTCCGGCCTCACCCCGCGGGCCAGCGGTACGACTTCGCGCCGTTGGGGCGGAGGCGCATCCAGCGGCCGTCGAAGGTGGGGGCGATGGTGGAGGACGAGCCGCCTTCGGCCCGGATCTCGGCCGGCTTGCCGAACCGCGCCGTGTCGAGTTGGAGCGAGAACGCCCGGTCGCGCGGGACGACGTGGGCGACCCACTCGCCGCCGACCTTGCGGAGCGAGACGCCGCCGTCGGTCTTCACCGGGCCGAAGTCGACGACCTTCCCCTCGCGGTTCAAGTTCGCCAGGTTGGCCGCGCCGCGGTCGGTCTCGACGACCTTCTCGGGCATGAAGCGGATCGACCGGCCGCCGTCGGCGACGCGGATCACGCCCAGGAGGTTGCGGCCGGTCCGGTCGGTCGGGCCCTCCAGGGCCACGCGGCCGGCCGTCGGGGTGTGCAGGCCGATCGTCCAGGCGTATTCGCCGTCGGGGAGCGAGTCGGGCAGGCGGATCTCATACGGGCCGTCGTCGACGATCGTCCCGGCCTTCCAGCGGCTCGTGGGGGCCTTCAGCGCGTGGTCCTGCTGGAACAGGATGGCGTCGTCCCCCGCGCCCGGCTTGTTGAAGTGGACGAAGGCGTGGTAATCCTCCCGGATCGGATCGCGGACCTTCCAGGCGTAGCTCGCGACGAATCTCCGCGGCCCGGCCTGGCGGAACACGACCGTCGGCGTGGTGCGGACCACGCCCGAGAAGTCCCAATCCACGGCCGATCGCGCGTTGGCGAAGAAGGCGTCGGGCGCGTCGACCGCGTCCGTCACGATCCCGTTGCGCAGGGCGGTGCCGGCCGAGAAGCCCTCGGCTCGGGCGATCCAGCCGAATTGCGGCAACTCCACACCCTCCGCCTTCATCGTCGCGTCCGACTGGTTGACGACCACCGTCAGGCCGCCGTCGTAGCGCACGCGGACGCGGTCCCAGGCGTCGGCCGTCGGCGTCCCCGAGCGGACCACGGCCGAGGCGTCCATCCACTTCCCGCCCACCTCGTACTGGATCTGGGTGACGGGGGCCGTCGCGGACCGCTCCATCACCGGACGCATCAGGTTGTATTCCAGCCACGCCAGCGGGACCGACGCCCAGGCCGATCCCCCCAGGAACCCGGCGTGGCCGAAAGCGACCTCCTGCGAGCGGTACTGGTCCAGCACGGCCAGCGGCGGCAGCGACCCGCGCGGGACGCGGGATTTGTCCCACCAGCGCTCGTAATAGCCCATGCCGTGGTTGAGCTGGAGGGGGTGGATCTTCAGCAGGTCGAAGTCGACGAACAGCGGGGCGTCGAGCCCGGCGTCGGCCGGCCAGCCGGAGCCGAACTGGGCCTCGGCACCGTCGAGCAGGCCGCTCCAGTACCAGTGGTTGTTCCCCTCGCCGAAGACCGGCCCGCCGTGGGTCTCGCGGAGGTACTTCCAGGTCTCCTCGTGCGCCTGGCGCACGCGCTGGAACTTGCCGGCGCCGTCGACGCCCGCCTGCTGATCGACGTGGAACCAGGGTGGCACCGAGGAGTTCACGTCGAGGAACACGCTATCGGTGTCGTACCGCTTGTGGATCTCCGGCGATTGGGTCTTCGCCAGGTCGACCATGACCGTCGGCTTGATCGCGAACGACTGGATCTTGTTGCCGGGGTGGAACCAGGCGAGTTGCCGCTTGCCCTCGGAATCCAGGGCGATGTGCTTCTCGTCGAACCCCTCGAAGTTCGGGTAGTAGTCGACGTAGTTCTCGTGCAGGGCGACGAGGTAGCCGAGCTTCTTGCCGGCCGCCTTGAGCGTGCGCATGCCGGCCTCGCCCCCCTTGTCCTCGGCGGCGGGGTAGTGGGCGGGCAGAGCGTTGTCGTAGCCGCTGCGCTGCCAGTCGTGGACGATGACCGCGAGGTCGCGCAGCCCGGCGTCGTGCAGGGCCTCCAGCTTCCTCGCGATGTCGGCGTAGCGGCCCCCCCAGATGTCGAGGACCACCCGGCCGGACAGGTCCTTGATGTGGGTCGACGGCGGGTTCGGGATGTTCGGCAGCACCTCGTCGATCGTCCACGCGGCGGTGTAGAGGAAGCGCTCGGCGGGGGCGTTGCGCGAGCCGTCGGTGAGCGCCTGGTAGACGGCGCGGGAGGTCTCGTGCCGCGAGGCTAGCGAGGTCGTCCAGTCGACCTGGCCGGAGACGAAGAGGTCCTCCGCGGGCAGGTAGGTGATCCGGCCGCCGCTGTAGTACGGCGTGGGGACGTCGCGGCGGGAGGGGACGGGCCCCCACGAGCCGCCGTCGACGTGCTCGACGACCGGGCGGTCGACCGTGACGTCGAGGGCCAGGCTGCGGCCGGCGATCGAGCCCTTCACGCGGAGCGTGGCGACCTGGCCGTCGACGTCGAACGTGCGGACGAGGGTCGGGGCGTCGCCGTCCTCCCAGCGGATCTCCTTCGAGGTCGCCGGGCCGGTCCATCGGACCTGCGCGGTGGTGGCGAGCGGGACCTTCACGGCCTCGCCCTTGCGGTCGGCCTCCAGGACGATCGAGCCGAACGCGCCGGGCTCGGAGAGGTTGGAGGCGTCCCCCTTCGGCGCGGGCGGGAGGGCCCAGCGGAAGGCGAACGCGCCGTAGTCGTCGGCCGAGCGGAGGACGAAGGCGTCGCCTTCGCGGCGGACCTCCACCTTCGCCGGGGTGGTGGCGGGCGGGGCCAGGCCCTTCCCCGGGCGCGAGGCCAGGCCGCGGAACGCGACGGCCGGCGGGGCGGGGTGCTCCTTCGGCTCGGGCTTGTAGCCGTCGAGGACGATCGAGCGGCCGGCCCAGAGGCCGAAGTCGAAGCTGGAGTCGTCCTTGGGGCCCGGGTCGGTCTCGAATCGGAGGACGACGGCCTTCCCCGCCTGCTTCGTCAGGTCGAACTCGAACGGCTTCCAGTCGGCGTCGGCCCGCAGCTCGTCGAGCAGCGGCCGGCCGTCGAGCGCGACGCGGAACCGGACGCCGTCGGACTTGCCGACGCCGTCCTCGCGGAGCGACGTCGCCCCCTTCAGGACGATCTTACGCGCCCGGGGGAGTTGGAGGTGGAACTCCTGGAAGGCGACGCCGGTCCCACCCCGCCAGGGGCAATGCTGCATCACGGCCGGGCGTCCGTTGCGGAGGCCGTCGCCGGCCAGGGTGACGCCGGTGCGCTCGTCGAAGTGGCCGGACCAGCCGACGGGGAAGTCCTCCTCGGCCTTCCCCCGGTAGGCGAACCCGACGCGATAGATCCCCACGTCGTCCAGGTCCCACGTCGCCCCGTCGGGCGCGACCAGGAGCGGGTCGGACGGGCCCGCCCCCAGGCCGAGCATCGCCAGACCCGCGATGAGAAGCCGCATGCGCATCGCCAAGCCCTCCCGGCGGGCCCGGGGCGTCGTCGGCCCTCGCCCCCCCTCGCACGATGGGGTCGCCCCGCCTCTCCTATACTTATAAAAGGCCCCGCGGCGTCGCGGAACCACCCTCTGGCCGTCCTCATCGCCTGGGAGGTTCGGCCCGACGTTTGCGTGAGGGATGGCCGTCCCGAGTTCGAACCCGGGAAGAATCCCGGAATCACGCGGGGATGCGTGACGCGCAGGCGGGGTCGGGCCGTACCGATCCTACGGCGGGAGGAGCCGGATTCTCGACGCCCGGCCGCGCGGCCGGTCCATCCGGGGCCGACTGCGGCGACGGATGTTGCACGAAAGGTCGAGGCGGAGTAACACGGACGCTCGGGAGATGAAGGCGGGCCGTGGCGAAGGGTCGCGACGCCCATGAAGAAACGATGTCGAGGGGATGGAAGCCGCGCGAGCCTTTCGTCGCGGCCGGGGGTCGATCGGGGGATATCCGCTACTGGTCGTGGCGACCTGTCGGACAGGGAAGGAGGGCAGCCAGCATGCGTCAGATCGGCGACCTCGCCATATGGGTGGGGATGATCGTGCTCGCGGTGGGCGTCGTCTACTACACGCCGGTCGTGGCGGAATACGTCACGTCCGAGTCCAAACCCCAGATCGTCCCCGTCCCGGGCGCGGCGAGGAGGCACCACGCGCCGACGTTCACCCCGCCGCATCCCTACGGGGAGCGGCACGCCTCCCGCTGACGGGGGCGGCGGCCCTGCGAAGGTCGCACGACATGATGCTGGAGCCGCGGGATGATCCACCCCCCGGCTCCAGCATCATCATCGCCGTCGACCTGGAGCGACGCCGGGTCGTCACCCCAGCGCCAGCCGGCCGCAGATGAAGATCCAGGCGGAGGCGAGCATCGAGCAGGGGAAGGTGAGCAGCCAGGCCATCGCGATGTTCCTGGCGGTGGCGAGCTGGACGCCCGAGCGGTTGGCCCACATGGTCCCGGCCACGCCGGAGGAGAGGACCTGGGTGGTGCTGACCGGCAGGCCGATCAGGTCGGCCGCGCCGATGGTGGCCATGGCGACGACCTCGGCGCTGGCGCCCTGGGCATAGGTCAGGTGGCTCTTGCCGATCTTCTCCGCGACGGTGTGGACGATCCGCTTGTAGCCGAACGTCGTGCCGACCCCCAGGCAGAGGGCCACGCCCAGGATCACCCAGCCCGGGACGTACTCGATGGACGCCCGGAGCTTGCGGCGGGGGGCGTCGATGGCGGCGAAGCGGGCCGCGGGGACGACCTCGCGGTCGCGCTCCAGGGCGCGGTCGACGGTGAAGATCAGGTTCCGCAGGGCGATGCGCTCCTCGTGCGGGACCTCGCGGAGCGACGTCTTGCCGTCCAGCCGGGCCAGAACCTCGTCCAGCCTCCCGATCTCGACCCGGTGGGTCGGCGAGGGATCCGCGGCCAGCGCGGCGCGGAGTTCGGTCGCGTGGGCGCGGGCGACGTCCGCGCCGTCGTCGCCGTCGAGGTTCAGGGCGAAGCCCGTCGGCAGCAGGCCGATGAGGACGAGCATCACCAGCCCCATCCCCTTCTGGCCGTCGTTCGATCCGTGCGCCAGGCTGACGCCGCCGCAGGTGGCCAGCAGGGTCGCCCGGATCCAGCGCGGGGGGCGGACGGAGGCGTCCTCCGGGGGGGGCTCGTAGAGTTCGGGGTCGGGGACGTGGCGCTTGGCCGCCAGCAGCAGGGCCCCCGCGGCGAGGAAGCCGACCAGCGGCGAGACCAGCAGGGCCAGCGCGACCTCCCCGGCCTTCTCCCAGTTCACCCCGGCGCCGATCCCCCGGCCGCTCATCAGCCCGTTCGCCAGGCCGACGCCCAGGATCGCCCCGATCAGCGTGTGCGAGCTGGAGACCGGGATCCCGAACCACCACGTCAGGAGGTTCCACGAGATCCCGGCGATCAGGAGGGCCAGCACCATGACCACGGCCGACCGGCTGGCGGCGTCGATCAGCAGGTCGACGGGGAGGAGGTGGACGATGCTGAACGCGATCGTCGTCCCGCCCAGCAGCACGCCCAGGAAGTTGCAGACGCCCGAGAACAGCACCGCGGGCGTCGCGGCCAGGGTGCGGGTGTAGATGACGGTGGTCACGGCGTTCGCCGTGTCATGGAAGCCGTTGACCACCTCGAAGCCGAAGGCGATCGCCAGGGCGATCGCGAGGACCAGGGCGGATTGCGCGTCGAGACGTCCGAGGGCGTCGAGAAGATCGGTCATGTTCACCCTTCAACGCGGACTCCGGCCGCCTTGAGGGCCTCCAGTTGAGGGGCGCGGGCGTCCTCGGGCAGCGGATTGCCGTCGAGGTACAGCCGCAGGTACGGCGCGAACAGCTTGGGACCCTCGGCGTCGGCCTTCGCCGCGTCGATCAGGGGCGTCAGGTCCTTGATCTGGTTGCGCTCGATCATCAGGATCTTCAGGTCGGGCTGCTTGGTCAGCGGCCGGACGTCCTCGACCACGTTGTCGCGGAGGTCCAGCGTCGACAGCTTCGTCAGCTTCTCCAGCGCCCCGACGTCCTTGATCTTGTTCCCGCCCAGGGCCAGCGAAGCGAGCCGGGTCAGCGACGCGAGCGGATTCACGTCCTCGATCCGGTTCCCCCCCAGGTACAGGGCGCTCAGGTCGGTCAGCCCGGCCAGCGGGGCGACGTCGACCACCTGGTTCTTCGACAGTTCAAGATACTGCAAACCCTTCAGCCCGGCCAGCGGGGAAACGTCGGCGATCTGGTTCTCGGCCAGGTCGAGCGATTGCAGGTTCTTCAATTCCTTCAACGGGTTGAGGTCGGCGACCTGGTTCTTGGAGAGCCGCAGCAGGCTGAGATTCTTGCACTTCTCCAGGCCGCTCAGGTCCTTGATCTCCTTGCCGACGGCCTCCAGGATGTAGACGTTCTGCAACTTCTCATCGGTCAATTCGACGTTCGGCTCGTGCTTGAGCACGGCGCGGACCGCCGTTTCCAGGTTCTTGTCCGGGAACGGCCCGTCCGCCCTGGCCGCCGTCGCCGCCGACGCCAGCACGACCGAGAGAACCACGCCGCCCCGCAAGATCCCCATCGCCGTCATCGTCGCAAATCCTCCGCAGGGGTCGATTTCCCGGGCTCCCGCCCGAAGGGCCGGCACCGGCCCCACCGCCCCGAGGATACGCGACGCCGAGGCCGTGCAACAGGTGTTGGAGACGCCCGCCCGCAGCGATGGACTTCCGGCCCCGGCCGCTATAACCTCGGAAGCTCAAGGCCGCCGGCCGCAATCCGCCCTCGCCACGGGACCCATCGCCATGAGACGCCTTGCGACGACGATCGCCCTGCTGCTCCCCGCGGCCGCCTTCGGGCACGACGTCTGGATCCAGACGAATACGAACCTCGTCCGCGTGGGCGACGCGGTGCACGTCGACCTGATGCTGGGGAACCACGGCAACGAGCATCGCGACTTCAAGCTCGCCGGCAAGCTCGCGCCCGGGGCGAACGCGCTGGTGGTGATCGACCCCGACGGCGAGGAATACGACCTCGCCGGCTCGCTGGCGGACGTCGGCTACTCGCCCCAAGAAGGGTTCTGGTCGGCCCGGTTCGACACGGCGAAGCCCGGGACGTATCTCGCGGCGCACCGGTCCGACCGGGTCATGTCGTACGCGCCCGAGCGGTCCATCAAGAGCGCCAAGGCCCTGTTCGTCGCCGCCAAGAGCCTCGATCGGCCCACGGCCGAGAACCCGGGCTTCGACCGCGTCCTCGGCCACGCCCTGGAGTTGGTCCCCGTCGCCAACCCGGTCACGCCGATGGGCCCGGGGACTCCCATCCAGGTGAGGTTGCTCTACAACGGCAAGCCCCTGGCCGGCGAGCGCGTGGCCTTCATCCCCCGCGGCGCCGCGCTGAAGGAAGGGTCCGACGACCGCTACGAGCGCATCACCGACGCCGGGGGCGTGGCGACGTTCGAGCCCACGGAGGCCAACTATTTCCTGATCGCGGCCCACAAGACCGAGCCCGAGCAGGGCGGGACGCTCGACGGCAAGAGTTACAAATTCACCAAGTACGGCGCGACCCTGACCGTCCTGGTGCCGAAGCTCTGCGCCTGCTGCGGCGAGTGACGCCGGAACCTTGCGGGCCCGCTCGGCCGTGCGGTAGGCTCGCAGGGGTCCGCGAGGCGGGGGCGGCGTCCGAGTCGTGTCGGGGGCGGCCCGGCGCGGGGCGGGCGACGGGAGCCTCTCCGATGGCCCGGAATTTCGTGCTGACCCTGACCGGGCCCGACCGGGTCGGGATCGTCGAGGAAGTCACCCGCGCGGTCCTCGCCCGAGGCGGGAACGTCGAGACCAGCCGCATGGCCAGGCTCGGCGGCGAGTTCGCCGTCCTGATGCTCGTCGCCGTGCCCGAGGCGAACGGCGAGGGCCTGGAGGCCGACTTCAAGCCCCTGTCCGACAAGGGCTACCGCGTGGCCGTCGCCCTCGCCCGGCCCGAGCCCGACCACGGCACGGCCGGTTGGGACCCGTTCCACATCGCGGTCGACGGCGCCGACCACGAGGGGATCATCCACGAGGTCGCCCGCCACCTGGCCGCCCACGGGATCAGCATCGAGGAGATGGACTCCGAATCCTCCCCCGCCCCCACCAGCGGCTCCCCCCTGTTCTCCATGCGGGCCCTGGTCCTCGCCCCCCCGGACGCCGACGACTCCTGGGCCGAGGGCCTCCGCGAGATCGGCTGGCGGCTGAACCTGGAGATCGACGTCGCCCCGGTGACGGACGCCGTGGACGACCCGGAAGGCTGACGGACCCGCGTCGTTCTCCCTCGAAGTCGAAAACGGGATAAATATCAAGAAAACCCATCAAAATCGCCTAAATCGCGTCGCCACGACCTACCGACTCCGTTAAAATCGGCCACGCGCCCGGACGGGGCGCGGGACGAATTCGGACCCTTCAGGATCGGAGGACGGGCGATGTCGATCGAGGATCGCGTCGGACGATTGGAGCAACAGAATCGGAGGCTGCGGGCCGTCGTCGCGGCCCTCGGCGCCTGCCTGGCCCTCGTCGTGGGCGTGGGGGCGGCCGACCGATTGCGGGATGCCCTGTACATCGAGGACGTCACCGGGAAATCGCAGATCGGGCTTCTGACGCACCCCCAGTTCGGGCCGGCGATCATCCTCTGGGACGCGGCCGGCTGCGAGCGTCTCCGGATCGGTTCCGCGCACGCCAACGGGGGCGAGCCGTTCATCGAATTCTTCGGCCCCGGCCCGGCCCCGGGCCAGCGAGGCCCGGGCGAGCGGCGGATCACGGGCCGCCCGTGATCCCGAAGGCCCCGCCCCCGCGGCCGATGTTGACATCCGGCCGGGGGCGTCCGATCATTCAGGGGTTACGGGCCGGCCGGCGGGGAGCGCCGGGAAATCGGCCGGCGAAATCTCAAACGCATCCCGCATGCGGGGCGTAACATGTCTTGTGGGGAGATGACGCGATGCGGAAACGGGTCGAAGACGTCGTCCTCCCCATACCCGACAACCCACCCGAACTCCCCTTCCAGGAAGAGGATGAATCGGACGCCGGGAAGCCCTTGCAACCCTCGTCGACCGCCCGCGAGGCGGTCGACGACGAGTCGGGCCTGAACGACGCCTGGCTCGTCGAGCGGACCCGGCGGGGGGACCAGGCGGCCTTCGGCGTGCTGGTGAGGCGCTACGAGCGGAAGCTGATCCGGGTGATGGCGCGGCTGGTGCGCGACCCGGAGGTGGCCCGCGACCTGGCGCAGGAGACGTTCTGGCGGGTGTACAACCGGCTGGACCGCTTCGACACCGGGAGGCGGTTCGGCCCCTGGCTGTTCCGCGTCGGGGTGAACCTGGGCCTGGACCACCTCCGCCGCGGGCGGAGCGACCCGCCCCACGGCTCCCTCGACCGCATCCACGGCGACGACGGGGCCCCCTTCGACCCGCCCGACCCCGACCCCCGCGTCCGGGCCGAGCTGGCGCAGGAGGTCCAGTTCATCCTGGCCCAGCTCCCGGTCGCGTACCGGACGATCCTGGTGCTGAGGGACCTGGAAGGCTTCTCGTCGTCCGAGGTGGCCGCGATCGTGGGGAGGCGCGAGGCGACGATCCGTTGGCGCCTGTCGAAGGCGCGCGAGAAATTCCGCCAAATCTGGGAGCGCCGGCAGGATGCGGCGCGGGAGGCAGCCACGGACGGCTGACGACCGATCATGCGAAGAACGCCGGACGACACAGCCTGCGACCAGGTCCGCGACCGCCTCCCCCTGGTGGCGGCCGAGGACGACCGCGCGCCCGGCGAGGCGGCCGACGAGCGTCGCGCCGTCGAGGCGCACCTGGCCGCCTGCGAGCCCTGCCGGGCCCGGCGCGACGGCCTGGCCCGGGCCCTGGAGGCGCTCCAGGCCGCGGCGGCCGAGTCGCCGGTCGAGCCCCACGCCCCGTCGCTCTGGCCCGCCCTCCAGGCCCGGATCGCCGCCCGCGCCGAGGCCCCGCGGCCCCGCAAGGCCGCCGACCGCCCGCGGCCCCGCAAGGCCGAGGTGCGGCCGACGCCCGCCCCCGCGGCCCGATCCGGCCGAACCCCCTGGACGCTGGCGAGCCCCGTCGGCGCGCTGGCCGCGGCGGCGCTGCTGGCCCTGTCCGTCGGCCTCCCGCTGGCCGATCGGGCCCGCGAGGGGTCGGCCGCGCGGATCCGGGCCGCCTCGGCCCCGCTCCCTCCGGCCGCGCGGCCGCTGCCGCTGGTCGTCGCCCCCGCCCGTCCCGAGACCCCGCCGGCCTCGGATTCGCCCGAGCCCGCCGACCTGGCCCTGCTCGACGCGCCCCCGCTGCTCGACCCCGAGGGCCGGGCGATCGACGTGCCCCGGCCGACGCCCCCCCCCGCGACGCCGCCGGCCGTGCGCTTCGACCTCGACCGCGGCATCCCCATGCCTCCGGACGCCCGGGTCGCCCGCCCGGCCTACTGACGCGGGGCCGGCCCCGAGCCACCCGGAGATCCGCCCCTCGATGGACGCCTCGGTCCGGAACCGCCTGGTCCTCTGGCTCGCCAGCGGCCTGTTCTTCGCGGCGTTGGCCCTTGCGGCCGCCTCGCGATGGCCGGCGCGGGCCCCGGACGACTCGGCCGACCGGGCGTTCGCCCGCTGGCTGGCCTCCTCCGGCGCGCTGGAGGACGGGCCCAAGCTCACCGGGCCGCCCCCCTCCGCGCCGTCAGGGTCGCCCCCGGGCGCTTCCGCGGAAGCCGCCAAGGGCGACCAGCCCCTCTCGGTGTCGGGCGAGCGGCCCGACCCCGGGCGCGAGGACGACGAGATCCTGTTCGCCGCCATGGAGCGCCTGGAGCGCCGGATGGCCGCCGGCATGGGCCGGGCGCGCGAGTCGGTCGTGACCCTGGAGTACACCGCGGCCGGCGCCCCCGACGACGAGCGCAGCGCGGCGGTGGGCGTGGTGGTGGACGGCCGTCGCGGCGAGGTGCTGGCCGTCCGGATCGACCGCCCCCGCGCGACCCCCGGCGGGCCCGGCGGGCCCTCCCCGATCGTCGCCCGCGACGCCTTCGGCCGCCGCCTCCTCGCCCGCTGGATCGCCGCCGACCCCGACACCGGCCTGACCCTGCTGGAGATCCCCGGCGGCGTCCTGGCCTCCATCCGCCCGGCCGCCGAGGGCCCCGCGCTGGGCTCGCAGGTCTTCGTGGTGGGCAACCCGTTCGGCCTGGGGCACTCGGTCAGCCGGGGGCAGATCTCCGGGCTGGACCGCTCGCTGAAGATGCAGGACCGGCAGATCAACGGGCTGATCCAGGTGCAGTTCCCCATCTCCCCCGGCGACACCGGGGCCGCCGTGGTGAACTACCGCGGCCAGTGGCTGGGCCTGGTCCGGGGCGTCGACGCGCACGCCTCGGGCCTGCCGGGCGGACACGACCTCAGCTTCGCCATCCCGGCCGACGACGCCCTCTGGATCGGCGAGCAGCTCCGCGAGCGAGGCCGGGTCGACCGGGCGTATCTCGGCGTGCGGCTGGCCCCCGACGCGGGCGACCCGACCGCCCCCGAGGGCGCCCCCCTCCGCGACGTCCTCGCCGACACCCCGGCCGCCCGCGCCGGGCTCCAGGCGGGCGAGCGCGTCGTCTCGTTCGACGGCCGGCCGATCCGCTCGTCGGCCGACCTCACCCAGCGGCTGGACCTCACCCCGGCCGAGAAATTCGTCCGCCTGGAAGTCGTCCGCGATCCCCAGGGCCCCCAGCGCAGCGTCTGGATCCGCGCCGGCCGCCGCCCCGAGCCCCCGACCCTGGCCGAGAAGAAGCCGACCCCGCCCGCGCCCGTCGTCACCCCGACGTCCGCCGTCGCCCCCTCCCCTCCCCCCGCGAGCCCGCCGGCCGACGCCCCCCTCCCCCGCGCCGTCGTCGAGCGGCTGGAGCAGCTCGAACGCCGCCTGGAACGCCTGGAGCGGCCCCAGCCGGCGACGCCGGCCGACGCCCCCTGAGCGTCGATTCGCGGGAACGCCCCTGTCCCGCCACCGCCGGTCGTGGTAAGACTGAACTGAACGCCTGCACCGAGGCGAGGCGAGGCGAGGCGAAATACGGGAGCTTGCTCATGAGCACGGCCCAGCCCAAACGCCAGGGGGAGGGGGCCGGGGCGTCGACGTCGACGTTCCTGGACCCATACGACCCGCTGTTCCCCTCCAGCGACGGCAAGCCGATGGCCGAGAGCACCACCCAGTTCCGCTGGATCGTCACGATCAAGGAGGGACTGGAGGCCCTGTTCGCCGACCGCGACGACATCTTCGTCGCCGGCGACCTCCTCTGGTACGTCGACAGGACCAACCCCGCCGACGTCATGGCCCCCGACGCGATGGTCGTCTTCGGCCGGCCCAAGGGGGAGCGGCGGTCGTACCGCGCATGGGTCGAGGACGAGGTCGTCCCCCAGGTCGTCTTCGAGGTGGCTTCGTACACCAACACCCCCGCCGAGATGGCCGAGAAGCGCCGGCGGTACGACGCCCGAGGCGTGGAAGAGTACTACTTCTACGACCCGGAGTCCGGCGATTTCGAGGGCTGGCTGCGGCGGCCGAACGGCCTGTGGGCGATCGACGCCGACGGCTGGACCAGCCCCCGCCTGGGCGTGACGTTCGAGGCCCCCCGGCGCAAGGAAGCCCTCGTAATCCGCCGCCCCGACGGCGAGCCCTTCCGCACCTTCGGCGAGCTGGCCAGGGACGAAGAGGCCGCCCGCCGCATCGCCGAGGCCGAGGCCCGCCGCCGCCGCAAGGCCGTGCGCCTCGCCAGGGCCGAGCGGAAGCGAGCCGACGAGGCGACGCGATGGGCCAGGGCCGAGCGCCAACTCCGCGAGGAGACGGCCGCCCGCGTCGACCTGGAGCGCCGGCTCCGCGAGGAGACCGCCGCCCGCGCCGACATGGAGCGCCGGCTCCGCGAGGAGGCCGAGGCTCGGGCCGCGCGGCTGGAGGCCAGGCTCCGCGAGTTGGGGGAGGCGTCGGAGTAGGCCGGCCGGTTTGGGGTTCCGGCCCGGCGCGGGGGGCGATAGGATACGGCCCTCTCATCCAGCCTGCGGAGCACCCGGATTGTCTTCGCCGCCGCCGAGGAAGGACCCCGTGAGCACGGCAACCACGATCCCCGCGCCGTCCCCGCGCGCGCTGCCCCCCGTCCTGGGACGCCTCCTCAGCGGCACGTTCTGGCTGGCCCTGCGGGTGCCCATCCAGATCGTCACGACGCTCTGGACGACTCGCCTCGTCCTGGAGACCATCGGCAAGAACGACCTGGGCGCCTACGACTTCGCCTGGAACTTCGGCTTCCTCCAGATGCTTCTGGAGTTCGGCGTCAGCTCCGCGCTCCAGCGCCAGATCTCGGAATGCTGGACGAAGGGGGACAGGGAGGGGGTCGACCGGGCCGTCGCCTGCGGGCTGAACTTCTACATGGCCACGGCGCTGATCCAGATGGCGGCGCTGCTGGGGATCGCCTATCTCGCCCTCCCCTTCTCCGAGTACAACGGCACGTCGTCCTACGACTTCATCGTCCGGCTGCTCTGGATCCAGATCGTCACGGCTCCGTGCTACGGATTCTCGGTGGTGGTGTCGAGCGTCCTCCAGGCGGCGCGGCGGTACGAGTTCATCCCCCGGATCGAGTTCGCCATCACGATCCTGCGGTTCCTGATCCTGATGGTCGGGCTCAAGAGCGGCGTCTCGTTCTTCTGGGTCGTGGTGATGCAGACGGCCTTGCAGATCGGGCTGTCGATGGGCCCGGCGCTCTGGGTGATGACCCGCGAGCTGGGCCAGAAGCTGACGTTCCGCGGGGCGCGATGGGAGGACTTCAAGGCGCTGGGGCACGTGAGCTTCTACATGGCCCTGATCCAGCTCAGCGTGGTCCTGGCCGACAAGATCGACGCGGCGATCTTGGGCTTCGTGGTCCCCGACCCGGGCGAGGCGAACGCGGTGTACAGCACGGTGGGCAAGCCGTTCTTCCAACTCCGCCAGACGGGCTGGATGCTGGCCTACATGGTGATGCCGGCCGTCGCCAGCCTGGCCGCGGCCCGCGACGAGAAGGCCCTGGAGCGGGTGAAGTACGACGGCACCCGGATGCACCTGGCGGCCGTCCTGCCGCTGGGCCTGCTGGCGTTCATCTACGCCGCGCCGTTCCTGACCCTGTGGGTCGGCGACCGCCTGGGCCGGCCCGCCGCCGAGGTCGCCCCGCTGATGCGGCTGTTCCTCACGGCGGCGATCCCGCTGGTCCTGTCGGTGCCGGTGCAGATGGCGATCGGCTTCAACAAGGTCCCGGTCATCGCCCTGGCCGCGATGGGCGGCGCGGTGGTGAACCTGCCGGTGAGCTACTACCTGACGACGAGGATCGGCGTCGCGGGGGTGATCTGGGGGACGGTCCTGACGACGTTCTTCTCGAACCTCATCATCCCGGGCGTCTACGTCGCGAAGGTCCTGGCGATCGACCCCCGCGAGTTCCTCCGGCGCACCCTGGCCCCTCCCCTGGCCGGTGCCGCCGCGGCCGTCGTCGCGACGTGGCTCCTCTCCTCGGCCTTCCCCGTCACCTTCCCCGGGACGAGCCTCTTCACCCGCGCCCTGCCGCTGGCCGTCCACCTGGCCGTGGGCCTGGCCGCATACCTCGCCGGCTACGCGCTCACCACGGCCGGCCGCGGCGACCTGGCGCAACTCTGGGCCAAGCTGCGGCGGCGATGACCCCTCTCCCCGTGTAGAATGAAGCCGAGAGGAGGCGCGAGATGGCGACCGATCGCATGAACGACCTGAGAGCCTTCAAGGGCTTCATCGAAGGGCGGCTGGCCGGCGCGGGCGACGCCCCCACCCTCGACGAGGCGCTGATCGACTGGCAACTCGCCAACCAGGACGACGTCGAGTTGCAGGGGGCCGTCGAGGCGATCCGCGAGGGCCTCGCCGACGCCGAGGCGGGCCGCCTCATCCCCGCACGCGACGCGATCGACGAAGTCCGCCGCAAGCACGGCCTCCCGCCGCTCCCATGAGCTATGAGATCAAGCTGACCCGACGAGCCCTCGACGACCTCGATCGACTCGCCGGGGAGTCTCGCGCCGAGATCGATCACCTCACCCGTCGATTCTTCGAAGCCCTCGCACGCCTTGAGGCCATGCCCCTGTCGTGCGGCCTCGCCTACGAGGATCGCCTCTTTCGCGAGGAGATCCGCCACCTCCTCTTCAAGGTGCATAAGGGCCGTTCCTTCCGGGCCCTGTTCAGCATCCGAGGGGATGCGGTCTGGGTCCTCGCCGTCCGAGGTCCCGGGGAGCGCCCGATCCGCCCGGAGGATCTCGACGACTAGGCCGCGCCCTGGTCCAACTCTCGGCCGGTCGGCGGCGACGATGACGCGAACGAAAGGCCGTCCTCCGGTAGAATCGGGGGCCCCTCGCGGCCGAGGGGCGACCCGACGACCACCGGCGGCCGGACCAGACGAGAATCCCGATGAAGCTGGAACTTTGCCCGCGCGTGACGGAATTCCCCCCCTTCGCCGTGGTGGAACAGGAGTTCGCCCGGCCGCGCGAGGCCGACGTCCCCGCGGCCGTGGCCCGGGAACTGGGGCGGATCTTCCCGCGCCCCGAGGCCCTGGCCGGGAAGGTCGTCGGGCTCACGATGCCCAGCCGGGGGATCCGGGACATCCAGGCCGTCGTCCGCACGGCCGTCGCGTTCCTGAAGCCCTACTGCCGGGAGGTCCGGATCCTCACGGCGATGGGCACGCACGGCGGCGGCACGGCCGAGGGCGAGCGCGAGATGGCGGCCTCGCGAGGCGTCTCCGAGGCCGAGGTCGGCGCGAGGGTCTTCTCGAACATGGAGACGCGCCACGTCGCGACCGAGGGCGACGTCGAGGTCCACGTCTCCGAGGACGCGATGGCGTGCGACCTGGTGGTCCTGGTCAACCGGATCAAGGAGCACACCGACATCGACTGGCCCGTCCCGCTCCCCGAGGGGTGTTACGGCCTGGAGTCCGGCTTCGCCAAGATCCTCGCCCTCGGGCTCTCCAAGATGCGGGCGATCGAGATGCACAAGCACATCCCGGGGATCGGCCTGGGGGCCGCCATCGAGATCGCGGCCCGCCGCACGATCGGCGGGGGGGAGTTGAAGATCGCCGGCGGCCTGGGCATCGTCGAGAACGGGGCCGACGAGACGGCCGAGATCCTCGGCGTCCCCGTCGAGACGGTCGATCGCTTCTTCGCGATCGAGGCGGCGGCGCTCGCGCGCTCCCGGGCGCTGATGCCGTCGCTCCCCGTCATGGACCTCGACCTGCTCTACTGCGCCCACCTCGGCAAGGACAAGTCCGGGCAGGGGATGCACACGAAGACGATCGGCCGCTCGCCTTACGGATACGTCCAGGGCCGGGCGTGGAAGCCGTCGATGCCGCGGATCCACACGATCATCGGCGGACGCCTCACCGAGGGGAGCCACGGCAACGCGATCGGCGTCGGCCTCTGCCAGTTCATCACCAGGCGCTTCGACGAGGCCGTGGACTGGGAGCGGACGGCCGTGAACTGCCTCTCCGCCCTCACCCCCAACCAGGCCATGCGGCCGATCGCCTGCGAGAGCGACCTCGACGCCCTCCGGCTGGCCCTCGCCGTCTGCCCGCGCGGCCCCCGCGGCGTCCGCGCGGCCCTGATCGACAGCACGCTGGAGATGACGCGGATCCTCCTCACGCCGGCGGCCCTGGACGACGTCCCGAGCGGGGCCGCCGTCCGCGTCGTCGCCGAGCCGCGGCCGCTGCGCTTCGATGCCGGGGGATGGCTGGAGTTCGACCGCTACTGGGCCGAGGCCCGGTAGGGCGGCCTCCGGCCTCAGGCGCCCCCGCCGACGCCGGGCGCGGCGACGCCCCGCCGGGGACCGGCCGCGAGGCCGATGACGGTCCGCGCGAGGGCGTGGGCGACCAGGAGCAGGATCAGCAGCACGAGCGGGGCCTCCGTGGCCTTGTCTTCGTGCAGCCCGCCGTAGTCGAGGACGTCCCACCCCGCCAGCGCGACGAGCAACCAGGCGAGGAAGTGCATCGAGGTGACGAGGCCGAGCCAGAGGCCGATCCGGCGGCCCGCGAGGATCAACGCCCCGCAGGCGATCGGCGGGGCGTCGAAGGCGAAGAAGGCGACCGCCAGGTCGTGGACGAGGTCGTCGGGCCGCTGCGGCCGGACGATGCCGAGGAGATGGGCGAGGTAGAAGAGGATGCCGATCCCGCCCGTCAGCAGGCCGAGCGACACCAACGCGGCCCCCGCCTCGCGGACCCGCTCGGGGCGACTCGCCCAGCGCCGGAGCCGCGCGAGCCGGCCCGGCGGGCGCGCCCGGATCGGCTCGCTCGCGAGGAACCGGCGCAGGTCGTCGGCCAGCTCGGACGCGGAGGCGTAGCGGTCCGCCGGCTCGCGCGCCATCGCCTTGAGGACCAGGGTCTCCAGGTCGGCCGGGATCGTCGCGTCGATCGACCGCGGCCTCGACGGCCCTTCCGAGAGGATCCGCCGCAGCAGGGCCTGCCGGTCGTCGTCGTCGAATGCGGGGCGGAGGGTGAGGAGTTCATAGAGGGTCGCGCCCAGGGCGTAGACGTCGGATCGCCCGTCGACCCCCTCGCCGCGCCCCAGGGCCTGCTCGGGGGCCATGTAGCGGAGGGTCCCGATCAGGTCGCCGGTCCGGGTCAGGTCGCTCTCGCCCTGGAGGCGGGCCATGCCGAAGTCCGTGATCCAGGGGTGGCCGTCGGCGTCCACGAGCAGGTTCGCCGGCTTGACGTCGCGATGCAAGATCCCCAGCCCGTGGGCGTGGGCCAGAGCCTCGGCCACCGGCAGGACGAGGGCGGCGGCCTCGACGTGGACGGGGAGGCCGCCGGGCCCCGGGGCGTCCCTCCGCTCGCGGACGACCTCGGCCAGCGATCGGCCCTCGACGAGCCGCATCGCGAAATAGGGGACGCCCCGGTCGCAGCCGACCGAATAGATGGGCACGATGTGGGCGTGGCTCAGCGAGGCCAGCGCCCGCGCCTCGAGCTGGAACCTCCGGAGCCGGAGGGCGTCGATCGCCGCGGCGGGCGGCAGGACCTTGACCGCCACCCGGCGGCCCAGCGCCGCGTCCTCCGCCTCGTAGACCACGCCCATCCCGCCCCGGCCCAGCTCCCGGACGAGCCGGAATTCGCCCAAAGCGCGCGCGCCCACGACGTCGGGCGTCGCGACCCCGCCCGGCGTATCCTCCATGTCGACCATCAGGGCGATCGTCGGCAGCAGGGCGAGGAGCCGCTCGGCCTGCTCGGGATGCTCACGGGCCAGGGCCTCCAGGTCCGGGGCCGATCCCTCCCCGAGCCGGTCGGCGAGGTCGGCCGCGAGGTCGGCCAGGTCGCGTCCCGGGCCGTCCGGGGCCGATTCGGTCCCCGAGCCGCCTCGCGCGTTCATGAGTCCGCCCCGTCCGCCAGCCTCTCCCGGAGCCGTTCCAGCGCGCGGAGGTGCCTCATCTTCACGGCGGAGAGGCCGACCCCGAGGGCCTCGGCGATCTCGCCGAAGGACCGCCCTTCCCGATACCGCATCGCGAGCACCTCGCGGTCCCGCGGCCCCGCCCGCTCCAGCTCGGCCAGGAGCCGGCCGCGCCGCTCCTCCTCGATCAAGGCGCGGCTCGGACTCGGGGCGTCGACCGCCAGGCGGCCCAGGACCGCGGAGCCGGGCCCCTCGAACACCTCGCGCCCGACGGCGCGGCGAGACGACCCCTGATGGCGCCGACGGGCCTGGTTCAGGCGCTCCCGCGCCAGCCTCCAGAGCCAGGCATGGAAGGGCAGCGGACGGTCGCGGAGATAGCCGGGGAGCTTCCGGCCGGCGTCGGCGAGCGCCTCCTGGATGATGTCGGATGGGTCGAGGCGCCGCCTCAATTGGGGGGCCATGCGGGCGGCGACCGCCCCTCGCAGCCGGCCGGCGTGCCGGACCAGCAGCCGTTGCATGGCCGTCCCGTCCCCCGTCGCGACGAGCCGGAGCAACTCCTCGGTTTCGGCCATGGACCGCCCCCCGCCCATCGGGCTCCCCATCCGCACGCGCTCCGGGCCCGATCCTAAACGACGCTTCATCCAGGATCCACGGAAAACCGCTCGTTTTCGCAACATTTCCGGGCGACCGAGGGGCCGAAGGCCGGAAATCCGCCCCGCCCGCGTGACTTTTCAGCCCCAGCCGCAGGAGATCCACGTACGTCCGTCGACGAGGCGGCTCGCCCCAAGGCCTCGACCGGCGGGATTCGAAAACCGCGGAGAGACACCATGCAAAAACCTCACGCGACGGCGCTCCTGCTGGTCCTCACGATCCCCTGCGCATCCCGCGCCGACTCCATCGCGGCCGATTTCACCGGCGGTCCCACGACCATCGGGCACGGCGGCAACAGC
>Ga0209958_1000752_pt1 | contig 39968 bp, 44 predicted proteins | sample ThiBio_inoc_plan_FD_183942 | JGI IMG/M metagenome (GOLD analysis project Ga0209958, IMG submission 183942) | Wastewater bioreactor microbial communities from Cape Town, South Africa - Thiocy_inoc_plan (SPAdes) | ecosystem: Engineered > Bioremediation > Thiocyanate > Unclassified | place: South...
CCGCGCACCCTGTGTCAGCTTTAATGGCAAAAATGTCGGATTTAAAGGCAAGATACCATATTTAATGGCAAAACCACACCATTGATTTTGTTGACTTTCGTATACCGCATTTAAGGGCTACGCGACACCTGCGCAATCGGATGCTGCGACTGGCTTTCGACCGAGGCTGCCATGCGCAGCGCCGCAGCCTCGTCGCCACCCTCAAGCATGACGATATCGCTGACGCCGAACCTTCCCTCGGTCAGCGTTCCCGTCTTGTCAAAGACGACTGCGTTCAGGTCTCGTGCCCGCTCGAAGGCGGCACGGTCGCGGATTAGCAGGCCGTTCTTGGCCGCGAGCGAGGTTGACACTGCCACGACCAAGGGCACCGCAAGGCCAAGCGCATGGGGGCAGGCGATGACCATCACCGTTACCATCCGCTCCAGCGCGAAGGTGACGCTTTCGCCTGCCCAAACCCAATACGCGAACGACCCGAGGCCCACGGTGATTGCGACCCAGGTCAAGACTGTCGCCGCGCGTGTGGCAAGGTCTTGAGTCCGCGACCGGCTGTTCTGCGCGGCCTTCACCATGGCGATGACCTGCGACAGATATGTGGCCTCGCCCGTCGCCTTCACCTCGATGGTGACCGCACCCTCGCCGTTGACCGCCCCGCCGATCACTGTCTCGCCCGTGGTCCGGTTGACCGGCTTCGACTCGCCGGTCAGCATGGCCTCGTTGAACGAAGAGGTTCCTTCGGTGATCGTGCCATCGACCGGCACCTTTGCGCCGGGGCGGATCACTACGCGGTCGCCTGCGACCAGAGCCGCAACGGGCACCTCTTCCGTCCCGCCATCCGCTTTGACGCGTAGCGCCGTATCGGGCAGGAGGCGCACCAGTTCCTCCAGCGCCCGCGAGGCGCCGAGGACCGAGCGCATTTCCAGCCAGTGACCCAGCAACATGATGGTCACCAGCGTGGCGAGTTCCCAGTAGAACGGTTCGCCCCCCGGAAGGCCAAGGGTGACGGCGGCGGAGTAAAAATAGGCGGTGGAAATCGCCAGCGCGACCAGCGTCATCATCCCCGGACGGCCGCTGCGAACTTCGGGAAGCGCGCCGGTCAGGAAGGGCCAGCCGCCCCAGAAATAAATGATCGAGGACAGGGCCAGGGCCACCCATTCCTCGGCGGCGAACAGCGGGGCCATCCCTTGCCCAAGGAAATCGCGCACCATTGGCGACAGGACCAGGACCGGGATGGTAAGGACGAGGCAGACCCAGAACCGGCGGCGGAAATCGGCCACCATGTCGCCGTGGCCTGCGTCGGCACCACCGCCCTGCGGCGCATGCCCCATCGCAGCATGATCGACGGATTTCGCGCCAAGGCCCATCGCAGCGTGATCAAATGAGGACTTTGCACCATGCCCCATTGCGGCATGGTCCATTCCGGCCATCGGCGGCGGGGTGTCCGGTTTCTGCGCGTTGTTGGTCATGGAACCGAACTCCCTGCGTCCCGGATTTGCAGGGGGCGCGGCCAATCCCGACCGCGCCGCCCAAGGTCATCATCCCGGGCTTACATGCCCTTGGAGGCGAGAAACGCCTTGAGCGTGGCGATCTCGGATTCCTGCGCAGCGATGATCGCCTCGGCCAGTTCGCGCATCCCGGGATCCGTGCCAAATTCAAGCTGGATCTTCGCCATATCGATGGCCGCTTGGTGGTGCGGGATCATGCCCGCGGCGAAATCGACATCCACGTCACCCGTATAGGGCACCATCATGTCCGCCATCATCTTGTCCATCGCGGCCGCATAGGCCACGGTTGCCGGATCATTGGCCAGTTCCGGCGGGATCAGCGTGGCATGGCTCATCATCGCCATGCCATCGCCCCCATGTTCATGCCCTAGTGGTCCATCCCCGCCATGCCGTCCGACTGGGCATACACGTAAGTTCCGCCTGCCACCATCGCGGCGAGAACAGCACCGATTGCGATCTTCTTCATGGTCGTTTCCTTTTCTCTGTTGTGGAAAGTCTGTGCTTCAGGCGGGCGCGTAGCCGACCTCGGTCAGCGCCGCTGTCAGCCGCTCACGGGGGGCCACAGACTTGACGTCGACCTTGTGGGTTCCGGGGTCCGCGCTGACCTCCGCCGCCGGATCGACCGACTGGATGGCCTTGGTCACGCTGCGCACGCAGCCGCCGCAGGTCATGTTCTCGATATGGAACTGCATGAGTGCCTCCTTCAGCGTTTTGCCTCATGCGCCATCAGATAGGGCTTCCCACGGTTGTAAGGTCAACCCTACAAAGCCGTGAGGTGAAAATTGAAGTTACCCCTTGACCTTCCCATGATGGGAAGCCCCATCTCCGTTTGCGGAAGCACCTTGAAAGGAGTCCCGCAATGAACATGCAGGCAAGGCAACCATCCGTAACCGCCACAGCCCGGATGGTGATCGACGTCGAGGGCATGACCTGCGCCTCCTGCGTGGCGCATGTCGAACGGGCGCTGAAAGCGGTGCCGGGGGTGGCAACGGCATCGGTCAATCTCGCGACCGAGCGCGCCGAAGTGACCGGCCCGGCGCTGGACCGCGCGGCTTTGGTACAGGCGGTGGAGGGTGCAGGCTACGCCGTACCCGCGCGTCCCGTGGATCTGGAGATCGAGGGAATGACCTGCGCCTCCTGCGTTGCGCGGGTGGAACGGGCGTTGAAAACGGTGCCGGGCGTGACCTCTGCCGCCGTCAACCTTGCGACCGAGCGGGCGACAGTGACCGGGTCTGCCGATCTGGCATCGCTGATCCGTTCAGTTGCTGATGCGGGGTACGAGGCCCGCCCCGCTGCGCCTGCCATGGCTGCGGCGGACGAGACCGCCGCGAAGAAAGCCGCAGACGAGGCGTTGCTCAAGCGCGACGTGCTGATTGCCGCCGCGCTGACGCTGCCGGTGTTCGTGCTGGAGATGGGGTCGCACCTGTTCATGTGGGTCCACATGGCGGTGATGAACACCATCGGCATGCAGGCCAGCTGGCTGATCCAGTTCGCCCTGACCACCGCCGTCCTGTTCGGCCCCGGCCTGCGCTTCTTTCGCAAAGGCCTGCCCGCGCTGGCCCGTCTGGCCCCCGACATGAACAGCTTGGTCGCGGTGGGCACCTCGGCCGCCTACGGCTATTCGCTGGTCGCCACCTTCGCCCCCGGCGTGCTGCCGCAAGGGACCACTTTCGTCTACTACGAGGCGGCAGCGGTGATCGTGACGCTGATCCTGCTTGGCCGCTATCTCGAGGCCCGCGCCAAGGGCCGCACGTCGGAGGCAATCAAACGGCTGGTCGGCCTTCAGTCCAAGACCGCCCGCGTCGTCCGGGACGGCGCGACGGTCGAGGTGCCCGTTGCCGAGGTCCGCCCCGGCGATGTGGTCGAGGTCCGCCCCGGTGAGCGGGTGCCGGTCGACGGCGAAGTCACGTCCGGCGCAAGCTGGATCGACGAAAGCATGATCTCGGGCGAACCCGTGCCCGTCGAAAAGACCGCAGGCAGCGCCGTCACCGGTGGCACCGTCAATCAGACCGGCGCCTTCACCTTCCGTGCCACGGCGGTTGGCGAGGCGACGATGCTCGCCCAGATCATCCGCATGGTCGAGGCGGCGCAGGGCGGGAAACTCCCGATTCAGGCGCTGGTCGATCAGGTGACGATGTGGTTCGTGCCCGCCGTCATGGCCCTCGCCGCGCTGACGTTCGCCGTCTGGCTGGTCTTCGGCCCCGACCCCGCGCTGACCTTCGGCCTCGTCAACGCCGTCGCCGTCCTGATCATCGCCTGCCCCTGCGCGATGGGTCTGGCCACGCCCACCTCGATCATGGTCGGTACCGGGCGCGGTGCGGAACTGGGCGTCCTCTTCCGCAAGGGCGAGGCGCTGCAATCGCTGCAAGGCGTGAAGGTGGTGGCGCTTGACAAGACCGGCACGCTGACCGAGGGCAAGCCCCGGCTGACCGACCTCGTGCTGGCTGACGGCTTTGACCGGGCCGCGGTCCTCGCCGCCGTCGCGGCGGTCGAGGCGAAGTCCGAACACCCGATCGCCCGCGCCATCGTCACGGCGGCGGCCGAGGAAGGGTTGCCCCTGCCCGACGTCACGACCTTCGACTCCGTCACTGGCTTCGGTGTCACCGCCGTTGCGGGCGGGCAGAAGATCGAAGTCGGGGCCGACCGCTACATGGTGAAGCTCGGCCTTGACGTAACCCCCTTCGCCGACACCGCCGCGCGGCTTGGCGACGAAGGCAAGTCGCCGCTATATGCCGCTATCGACGGGAAGTTGGCTGCGATCCTCGCCGTCGCCGACCCGATCAAGGACACCACACCGCAAGCGATCCGCGCCCTGCACGCCCTTGGCCTGAAGGTCGCCATGATCACCGGCGACAATGCCCGTACCGCCAATGCCATCGCCCGCCAGCTTGGCATCGACGAGGTGGTGGCCGAGGTCCTGCCCGACGGCAAGGTCGATGCAGTGAAGCGGCTGAAGGGCATCGGCCAGCTTGCCTATGTCGGCGACGGCATTAACGACGCGCCCGCGCTGGCCGAGGCGGATGTCGGCATTGCCGTCGGTACCGGCACCGACATCGCTATCGAGGCGGCGGATGTGGTGCTGATGACCGGGCGGCTGACCGCCGTGTCGGACGCCATCGCACTCTCCAAGGCAGTGATGCGCAACATCCGGCAGAACCTGTTCTGGGCCTTCGCCTACAACGCGGCGCTGATTCCGGTTGCCGCAGGTGTCCTGTGGCCCGCCTTCGGCCTCCTGCTGTCGCCGATCTTCGCCGCCGCCGCGATGGCCCTCTCATCCGTCTTCGTGCTCGGCAACGCACTTCGGCTGCGGCGGTTCGCGCCAGCGGTCGTCAACTGAGGGAGACCTGTCATGAACATCGGTGAAGCCGCAAAGGCCTCGGGCGTGTCCGCCAAGATGATCCGCTACTACGAATCCATTGGCCTGATCCCGGCAGCAGGACGGACCGAGTCGGGCTATCGGGTCTACGCTCCAACCGAAGTGCAGATGCTGCGCTTCATCCGCCGGTCCCGCGACCTGGGCTTTCCCGTCGAGAAGATCGAGGAACTGCTCGCTCTTTGGCGCGACCGCACCCGCCAGAGCGCGGACGTGAAGCGTCTGGCGACGGAGCAGATCGACGGCCTCGAACGCAAAGTGCGCGAGATGCAGGCCATGATCGACACGCTGCGCCACCTGGCGGACGCCTGCTGCGGCGACCACCGGCCCGACTGTCCGATCCTTGCGGATCTCGGACAAGGAGTGGAGCATGGACTTAATGGGACGGGGCAGCACGGCTCCAAGGGCGGACCGATGCAGCTTTCGCCCATCCGGTAGTCAGTTGACTTCGGACAGGATCGGCGCGAGCCAATCAGCGTTTGGTGTTCAAGGGGTGCAGAGCCCTGGAACTCAATCGGGAATGGGGAAGGGCGGACCCAGTTGCGGCGCCCGAAGCCTCAGCCGCCCCCGCGACTGTATGCGGTAGCGGCCCTTCATCAAGCCACTGGGCGACTGCCCGGGAAGGCGAAGGGCCGTGCTGATCCGCGAGCCAGGAGACCGGCCAGACTTCGATGAAACCCATTCCCGTCGGGTGTGACGGGGGGAGACCTGTTGCATGACCACATCGACTCTTGCCGTTTCGCCTTCGAATGCTTCCCTTCGGCCGGTTCTCCTAAGCGCCGTGTTCGGGGCAGCTTTGCTATTTTTCGCAGGGTTCTCCCAGCCCGATGCGCTGCACGCAGCGACTCACGACACCCGGCACGCGACCGGATTTCCCTGTCACTGACGGCTGGAGGTCATGTCATGTCCAAGACCCTGCTTTCTGGCGGGCTGATTGCGGGTGCCTTGGCCGGCGTCGTAGTCGCTCTGCTCCTGCTGTGGCTGATCCAGCCTCTGATCATCGAAGCCGAACGCTATGAAACCGGAGAGTTGGCTCTGCCGCTGGTCCAAACCGAAGATCAGCCTGGCATGTCGACAACGATCCAACCCGATGACATGCAAATTGAGGGAACCCATCTGTCCCGAGCTGGTCTGACCGTCATTTTTCTGACGCTGACGTGGTGTGGGTTCGGGCTCCTGGCTGGCGCTTCAATGTCTGCTGCGCTGATGTCGACGAACGTCCGGCCCTTCTCGGCAGTCGGGATTGCCGTATCCGGATTTGCCGTGGCATTTCTCGCCCCCGCGCTCGGCTTGCCGCCAGAGCTTCCGGGAATGCCTGCAGCAAATCTCAGTTCGCGCCAGTTGTGGTGGATTTTGACACTCGTTGCCACAGCTGCCGGATTGGCACTCACCCTCCGGTTTGAGAACTGGGCGGCGCGTGGAGTCGCACTCGCCGTCATCTCTTTGCCCCACGTTGTGGGTGCTCCAACCGTGCCTGTTGCCGCACCAATGATCCCGCCCAACCTTGCCGGACTTTATGTCGCTCGGGTCTTGGGTGTGAATTTCTTGGGTTGGCTCGTTCTGGGTGCCTTGCTCGAACGGCTTCTTGCAGGCCCGCTAGGAAGGAAATTGCCAACGTATCGCAAAATGCTTGACTAGACCCTATCACCTTGCGCCATCAGGCTTCCCGCGCTTCTCGAACCAACTATGGCAAAACTTGATGTAGTAGGGTCGTGGCGCTCCGGTTCGATCTCTTTGGAAGGTATTCAGTCCGACGGCGGTGGCCCACGAGGGGAGGCTGGGATTTCAGATGATCAGGCCTTTTCTTGTTGCCAGTCCTCCCAGTATGTCCCGATACTCCGTGATGCCTCGAGTTGGCCCGATGTGTTCGTTCCGCGCAAGATGTGCTGGTAGTTTCCGTTGGATGGACGATCATCTGGGGCACCATCCATTCGCTCAGGACGGTTTGCAAATCGTCGGGCGCTGATCCCATTCAGTCAGGACACCAATACAATCTCCGTCCTTCTTTCATGACAATATCCGCCACATCCGATACCGCCCCTGTCCGGTCACCTCGCGGATCAGAGTCCGCGCCTCCATCCACGCAAGATTTCGCTGGACGGCCGCGCGACTGGCGCCGGTCAGGGTCTCGGCCATCGGAGCGGAAACGAGTGGCCATTCGGTCAACACGGCGCGCAAGGACGGGGGCGTCTTGCCCGAAAGTCGCGCAATCTCGGCCTCCGCCCGCGCCGCCCACGCCTCGATATCATCAAGGTGCCGCATCGCTGTCAGACATGCCGTCTCCATCCCATGGAGCCAGCGCGCAAGACGGTCAGCCGGTAGGCCACCGGAGCGCAGCCCCTCGGCCCCGGCCATGGCCAGAGGCGCAAAGATTGCCCCTTTCCCATCACTGGCTGCGATCCGCGCTGCGGTGACTGCCGCTTCCATGCGGTCGCCGTACTGCCCGAGTCCTGCGAGGCTCCAGAGGTGAAAGCCCAAGCAAGCGCGAGTGATCGGGTGCAGTTCAGCGGCATCCGCCATCAGGCCTAACCAACCGCCCGCGCGATCCGCGAAGGACTCGGCTTCAGCTGGGATATTCTCGGCCTCACGGCGGTCGAGAAAGGCAGATAGGTCGGCTTCGGGTCCAGGCCCACCTGTCAGCCGCCGCACTGCCCAACCGACACGCGCGAGCGCCGCCGTGTCGTCTTGCACACCGGACAAGCGCATGGAGATCCAGAGCGCTAGCCGATCTGAGCCAATCCGGTCGCCTGAAAACCAGCTCAGATCAGCCGCTTCGATCAGGGCGAGCCGGTGCCGCCATCCCTCCGGGCCACGTCGCAACCGATCGTCGAGCGCGCCTAGTCGGCCCGCGGCGCGAGCGAGACGTGCGGCGTGGCCCGCCTCGGCCTTTCGCCAGTCGTCGAGGACCGCAGTTTCGCGGCGTTCGGCACGTGGCCAGGGCGGCAGATCGTCGGGCTCCTCTTCAATCGGGCCGGGCAGGAACCACAGATCGTCCTCTGATCTCTCTTCGTCCTCTTCCACACTGGTCAGAGGATCAGAAAAATCATCATGTAGGGTAGATGCTTGAGCCTTCATATGTGCAAAATACGTACGTTTCGCACCTTACTCAAGGGTTTTCTCTAGGTGCGTTTGCACTCCTTATATAGCACGCGCGCGCGGTTGCCTTCGAGATAAGTCTCGGCGCGCTCAGCCTCAGAAAGCCAAGGGCATTCCGCAGATCAGCGCCATAGAGAGTGATCTTGCATCCGTTTACAATCGGTCGTTTATTGCTGATATATGAAACTGCAAATGGCCTGATTTTATGCCCCTGATCGGCTACGCGCGCGTCTCGACCGAGGATCAGACCCCCCTGCCCCAGTCGCAGGCCCTGAAATCCGCGGGCTGCGTCGAGATCCACGAGGAGCAGGCCTCGGGCGGCAATCGTGCGCGACCGGTGCTTGCGCGGGTGTTGGAACGCATCGGCAAGGGCGACACGCTGGTCGTCGTGCGGATCGACCGTCTCGCGCGATCCCTCTCGCATCTGCTGGAGGTGATCGAGCGGCTGGAAGCCAAGGGCGCCTTCTTCCGCTCGCTCATGGACCCGATCGACACGTCCTCCCCGCAGGGCAAATTCACTCTCCAGGTCCTGGGCGCCGCCGCTGAGTTCGAGCGCGCCCTGATCCGCGAACGCACCAAGGCCGGACTGGCCAGCGCACGGACCAAAGGCAGGGTCGGCGGTAACCCGGGCCTGCGCGCCCGTGATCCGGCGGCGCTGCGCAAGGTCCGGCTGGCGCGGCAGGACGGCTACCTGGAACGCCTGAACGAGACAGCGCAGGACTGGGTGCCCCATGTGCGACGCCTGCGGCCCGACATGGCCTGGGAAGACGTGCTGCGCATCGTCAACGGCCCCCTGCCCCGTGAGCGCCAATGGACGCAAAGCCGTCTGCTCCGCGCCGTGAATGCCTATGTCCGCGACGGATTCCTGCCCCAGACAGTGCTGGCCCGAGCCGGCCGCCGTGAGACCGACGACCGCCTGCCCGCCATCGTGGCCGCCATCAAGGGCGCCGATCCGAAGATCACGCTGCAGGAGATCTGCAACAGGCTCGAGAAGATGCGGGAGCGGACGCCCCGTGGGCGGACAAGTTGGCAGCCGTCGTCGGTGAAGATGCTGCTGGAACGGGCCGAGAGGCTGGGTCTGCTTGACTGAAGTCGCGGGAATCGGTCGTGCGATTCTGAAAATCTGTGGTCCGTAGGTATCCACAATGCATGTTGTGGCTATGCCATCGCGACCCACGATCTGTTGAAGTGCACTGCGAACTAGGCTACCCAATGCACTGATACTTACCGGTTTTCTCTCGCCAAAAATCGACCACTTCAACGCGACTAGGCCGCTCAACGGTTTGGGCTGGATTTACTCACGAAAACTGTTAAGATCTACAAAACAATAAAGACTTGAGGGCAGTGATGAGCGGGATACGAGCCTCTCAAAGATTCGACGTCATGTCCAAGCGGCTCGGTAGCCGGTTGCGTGAACATGCGGAGGAAACCTTCCCACCGGATGCCCAGAAGGGTCTTCGTCGCTTCGCGATGCGGGAAGCCGCCGATCTGCTTCGGATCAACCAGAACACCTTCCGCCATCATGTGTCAAATCTCGAAGGCTTTCCGGAAGGCACCCTCGAGGGTGGCAACCGCCGCAGCTTCTCTGCCGAAGAAATGGTCGAGGCCCAACGCGTCCTTCTTGAGACGAGCAGGATCAAGCCGGATGAGCACCCTCACAGAAGAGCCGGCGAACCGTGCCAAGTCGTGACAATCTTCAACCTTAAGGGCGGGTCCGCAAAAACGTCGACCGTCGCTCATGTTGGTCAGCTATTGGGGCTTCGTGGCTATCGGGTCCTGTTGATCGATCTGGACAGCCAGGCAAGCCTGACAAACCTGTTCGGGGTCACACCGGAACTCGATCCAGACATGCCGACCTCCTACGATCTGATCCGATCGGAAGGTCCCCTGCCCGCCTCCGATATCATTCGCAAGACGAACTTCCCGACAGTCGACCTTATCCCGGCATCCATGGACATCATGGAGTACGAGTTCGAAGTCGCACTAAGTTTCCGACACGGAGCCACCACGTTCCACAGCCGGATCCGCGAAGCACTTGAGCCTGTCCTGGACAGATATGACGTGGTGATCTTCGACACCCCGCCTCAGCTGAATTTCTCGGTGATCTCTGCTCTCTTTGCTTCCACCGGGGTCCTGATCCCGCTCAACGCGTCCATGCTTGATGTCATGTCCTTGGCGAGCTTCCTCGGTATGGCGAGCAACCTGATGGGTGTCGTCGAGACGCATGCTCCCGAACACGGTCTGAACTTCGTGCGCGTCCTGATCACCCGCTACGAGAATACTGACGGTCCACAGGTCCAGATCTCGTCTCTGCTTCGGACGGTCCTTGGCGATGCGGTACTCCCGGCCGAGTTCCTGAAGTCGACGGCCGTAGGCGATGCTGCAAACACCCAACAGAGCATCTTTGAGGTCGAACCTCGGGACGTGAACCGCAGAACTTACGAGCGTGCGATCGAGTCCGTTTCGCGCGTGACCGACGAAGTTGAGCGCGAAATCCTCAAGGCATGGGGGCGTAGCCATGGCGCGTAAGGTCTTCGGAGACTCTCTCAAGAACGCGATGGGCAACGCCGCAACGCCGGACGAAGGCGCGGATCTTGATCTGAAGCGCACGAGCCCAACTGTCGCTCGTGCGCAAGCATCCGTGCTGGAAGAAGACAAGCACGCCACGCGGCTGATCGACCCGAGCACCGTGCGGATGTCCGCGGTCATGGATCGTATCGATCCGAGCGATGGCCTCGAGGAACTTGTGTCCTCGATCCGAGAGCTTGGGCAAAAGGTTCCCATTCTTGTCCGCCGAACCCAGGATGGCGCACTTGAGATCGTCTACGGGCGCCGTCGCCTCCTCGCCTGTCGTGAGCTTGGTCAGAAGGTGCGGGCCACGGTCATGGAAATGACCGAAGAGGAAGCTCTGATCGCCCAGGGCGTGGAGAACAATGCCCGCCAAGACCCCTCGTTTATCGAGAGGGCTCTGTTCGTCGCCGGGATCATTCGGGAACTTGGGAAAACAGACGAAACACGCAAGAACGCCCAGACCATCGCCTATCGGGCACTTCAGATCGACGAGTCTCTCGTCTCTCGGATGAACCGTATCGCGACGGGTATTCCCATGGAGCTGATTCAGGCCATCGGACCTGCACATGGCGTTGGTCGGAGGGTCTGGGAGAAACTTTTCAGGCTTTGCGAGAAGGACGTCTCAAGAGCCAAGGAAGTCGCCCGCGAAATCCCCCGTAGCTTGCCTGGCCCGGAGCGGCTTGACGCAGCGGTTACGCTGCTTACGGCCACCAAGACAACTTCACCCAAGGCTGAGTCAGGTGAGCGCGTGAAGATCGGCCGCAAAGGCAACCGCATCACCATCGATGTGGACGCTGATCTTGTCCCACGCGTTGAAGAGGCCGTCCGAAAGCTGATCGACGAGCTTCTTGACCGCGGTCAAGACGGCCCAGAGTGACGACCCCGTGTCTTGACCACGGTCAAGACATCAAGAGCAATGAGCAGAAAACGAAAGGAGGACCGGCTAGAAAAGGAAAGACCCCCCGAAAGCGGTGCTTCCGAAGGGCCTCAATCAGTCTCGACACCTGATTGATACCCCCAAAACGAATCGAGTTCAACACCGCTCGCGGTGAACGGGGAAGCTTTTTCTTCCGAAACACCATGAGACATGTCACTCAAGCACGAACCGCCTTGGCGGAACAGGGAGCTATTGCCTGCCCTAACCCCTACGAACTTCTGGGGCCGGTACGGGTTCTTCGCAAAGACCTGAGCCTTACGAGCAACGACGTCACCGTACTGACAGCGCTCATCAGCTTTCTTCCGCGCAATCAAAGCCCCAACTCTGGTGAAACACAGTGCAAGCTGACCGTCGTGTTCCCTTCCAACGCCTCCTTATCAGAGCGCGCAAACGGCATCGATGAGAGAACACTTCGTCGCTCCCTAGGACGCCTTGATACTGCGGGACTCATCAAACGGAAGAGTTCAGCGAACGGCAAACGTTTCCCTCTCCGCTACGGGGGCATCATCAAGGATGCGTTTGGGATCGACTTGGCTCCTCTGATGCAAAACCACGACGCTCTCGCAGCCAGAGCATCGAAGGTCCTCGAGGAGCGTGAACGCCTTCGCTCTCTCAAGGCAGAAGCGCTAGCGCTGCGCGCCTCCCTCCTTCAGAATGAGCACCTCGATGAAGGGCGGCTGTCTGCACTGGGAATGATCAGAAACCTGCTTCGTCGAGCCACCCTGACTGCCGACACAGTCCTGCAAATCATCGCCGGTCTCCGCGAGCTCGGCGCCAACGTCGCGCAACGCTACGGAGAGTGCCATGGTCCAAGCGTTCCTGCCGACCAACAGCAATCGCACGACCAAGCCTTTAGCGGTGAATGCGCGAACGAAATGTCCGCCAGGAACGGACAAAATGACCGGCAGATAGAGTCTATAAAAAAAGAACATATAAAGAAAGACACGCACCTGAAGCAAACCAACGCTTCCCAAAGCGTTAGATCAGCGACCATGAACCGAGACCCTGAAAAAATGGCGTGGACGGACTTTTCACATGTCGCGGACTTCTTCCCAGACCCGCCACGAACAGGCGAAGCGCTCAACCGCGTTCTCTTCGACATCGGTCGATTGCTTAAAATACGCCAAGAAAAGCTGATGCGTGGTCTCCAGAAAGCCGGGGCCGGACGGCTACTCCTGATCTTGGACTATCTGTTGGGCAAAAATGAAGCGATCAGGCAGCCCGAGGCATACTTCGAAACGATCCTGCGCACGTAACGCATGCCACTTGCACTTCTTGACCGCGGTCAAGATCGGCGAAGAGAGGGAAAGGCTGGGGGTTTGAGGGGTGACGGGAAGTGAGATCGGGAGAGAGGCTTCCGGCGCCCGTCGTGGAGAAGATCTGATGGCGAAAGTTGCCCAGAACATCACCCTGTCCCCGTCGCGGGACATCCCCTTCAATAAGCTCGTACTGAGCCAGTCCAACGTGCGGCGCATTAAGGCGGGCGTTTCGGTGGAAGAGCTGGCCGAGGACATTGCGCGGCGCGGGCTCCTGCAGAGCCTGAACGTGCGGCCCGTAGTCGATGCCGATGGTGTCGAGACCGGGATGTTCGAGATCCCGGCCGGCGGCCGTCGCTTCCAGGGACTGTCACTGCTGGTGAAGCAGAAGCTTCTCCCGAAGACCGCGCCGATCCCCTGCATCGTCCGGGATGCCGCTTCCGGGATTCTGGCCGAGGATGACTCGCTGGCTGAGAACATGCAGCGTGTGGCCCTCCACCCGCTCAATCAGTTCCGCGCCTTCGTTGCTCTGCGCGATAAGGGTCAGGGCGAGGAAGCGATCGCGGCGGCCTACTTTGTCACGCCGCAGATCGTCAAGCAGCGCCTGAAGTTGGCCTCCGTGGTCCCTGCCCTGCTCGATGTCTATGCCGAGGATGGCATGACGCTCGATCAGTTGATGGCGTTCACGGTGAACCTCGACCATGCGCGTTAGGTGCAGGTCTGGGAGGCGGTGAAGAACTCCTGGAACAAGGAGCCCTATGCCATCCGGCGCATGCTCACGGAAACCTCGGTCCGGGCTTCAGATCGTCGTGCGGTCTTCGTCGGCGTCGATGCATATGAGGCGGCGGGCGGTGTCGTGCTGCGCGATCTCTTCCAGGGCGATGACGGCGGTTGGCTGGAGGACCCTGCCCTGCTTGATCGGCTGGTCGCCGAGAAGCTTCAGGCGGAAGCCGAGGCGCTTTCCTCCGAGGGCTGGAAGTGGATCGAGGTCGCGACCGACCTGCCCTACGGCTACAGCCACGGTCTGCGGCGTCTGGCCGGTGATCCCGCGCCGATGACTGACGAGGAGCGCGCGTCCCATGCGGCGTTGCTCTCCGAATACCGCGCGCTGGAGGATGAATACTCCGGCCAGGACGAATACCCCGAAGAGATCGATGCGCGGCTCGGCCAGCTCGAGATGGCGATGGAAGCGCTCGAGCAGCGGCCGCTGATCTACGACCCGGCCGAGGTTGCGCGCGCGGGTGTCTTCGTCACGCTGGATCGCGACGGCAACCTCGCGGTCTATCGTGGCTATATCCGGCCCGAGGACGAGCTGCGCGAGGAGACCGCGGTCCAGGATGGTGATGGCGCGGATGACATGGGGCAGGGGGATGATGTCGGTGTTTCCAGCTTGAAACCCTCGGAGACCTCTGTCGGCGGCACCGTCATCACTTCGGGTGGTCAGCCGATCGGCGCGGATGCGTCCGAGGACGAGGACGACGGTGCGCTGAAACCGCTGTCCGAACGGCTGGTTATGGAACTGACAGCCCACCGGACCCTCGCGCTGCGCGAGGCCATCGGGCGTTCGCCGGATGTGGCGCTGACGCTCCTCCTCCTGAAGCTCGTGACGGATACCTTCCGCACCTCCTCTGCTTCGGGCAGCTGTCTCGAAGCTTCGGTGCGTCACGTCTACATGTCCGCGCAGGCACCCGATCTGAAGGACAGCGTCGTGGCCAAGCTGGTCGATGAGCGTCATGCAGTCTGGGAGGCCGATCTGCCCCTCGGCGATGATGCGGTGCTTTGGGACTATCTAACGGTCCTCGACCAAGGCAGCCGTCTGGCTCTTCTGGCGCAATGCCTCAGCTTCGGCATCAACGCGCTCCATGAGAAGGTGAACCCCTATGGCGCAGGCATCTCCGCCAGCGGTCTGACCCGCCGCATGGCCCATGCCGACCTGGTGGCACGTGCGGTCGATCTCGACATGGTCGAAGCGGGGTGGGAGCCGACGGTCGACGGCTACCTCAACCGAGTGCCCAAGGCCCGCATCCTCGAGGCTGTGCGCGAGGCGAAGGGGGAAGGGACCGCGCAGCTTCTCGATCATCTGAAGAAGGGCGAGATGGCCGCCGAGGCCGAGCGGCTCCTCAAGGGCAGCGGGTGGTTGCCCGAGGTCCTGCGTCGGGCTGATCTGGCGGCAGGCGACTGCGAACCGATCGGAGAAGGGCAGGGGGTCGACGCGGGCGAGCCCGACGATGTCGATCTCCCCGCCTTCTTGACGGCCAGTTTGCCGGACAGCGCCGCGTCGATGATGGCGGAGGAGTGATCTGAGCCATCCGAGGGGCGGGGGAACCCGCCCCCTTCTCTCATAAAACAAAGCAATATCAATATGATGAATGCGAAAGATCGCATTCGGGATGAGGAATCATGTCTGCAACAACCATCATCGACAAAGCCGCCCTTGGGGCGCTGATCCGTTACACCGATGGCAGTCCCAAGCCGCCGGCACGTTTCACCAAGAAGCTCGCGGCCTGGGAGCGATTGAACGGTGTCGGGCGTCTCGTGAAGAAGGAGCCTCCTCGGGTCTATCCGCCCTAGACCGCACCGGCGTCTTTCACGCTGCACGAGGGCAACTTCTCCTCCGACGGGGTCATTCTCGTCACCATCATGCGCAGCCATTCGGCGGATAGCCGTCTGATCTTCGAGGTGGCCGAGGAACCGAAGCCCGGGCAGGTGCGCGTGCTGCTGGACTTCGGTGGCAACACCGAACTGCTGCATCTGGCGGAGTCCGTTACCGCGGCGGAGCTCTGGATCGCACGGGAGGGCTATCGCAACGCTCGTCTCGAAATCGTCGGTACTGAGGACAGCGATAGGGCAGGGGGCGCGGACCTGGCCGCCTGAGCCAAGAGAATGCGGGGGGCCTGCCGAAGGACCGGGCCTTTCACCGACCAAATGAACCTCGTCCCGCGATGCCGCAGGGCGCCAGAGGATACATCCCCCAATACGAAGGTCTTCAACCAAGAGCTTGCCCGCGAGGCTGATAGCGTTACGAGCATCAACAGGACAATCGGCTCCTGACGTTTGGGGCACCATCCCCCGCTCGCCATTCCCTTCCTTGCCCCGAATCCCGTCTTCGAGATCAACCCGCGAGGGGTCGGACTACGGGCGAGCCCGTGCCGCCGGGTGGATTCGGGGCATGCCCGAACGCACCCGGTGATGTCAGCCAGTCTTCGGGCCTGCGGGGCCCTGTCGCGCGGGGGATGGTCCCCCGCCTCCAAGACAGGAGCCAAACTGATGTCCCGCAAAGATGCTCACGCTTTCGCCGCCTCACTTGCCGCCACGCTCATGGTCTCGATCGTCGTCTTCCAGGCAGGGGATGGAACCTTCGGCGCTGTCCCCGCCGATGAAATCGACGGAGACGAGGTCGTGATCGTCTCGGAGTATGACCCGTTCCAGATTATGGCCCGCTGAGGGCCATAATGCCTGCAAGCCCTTGCCGCGCCGAGCTTTTCGCTCGGCGCTACGCACTTGGAAGTGCGCATAATCAGAGGCTTTTCAAGAAAGCCAAGAGATTGTCCGGTGCTTTGTACCGTGCCCGACCAACGTCTGCTGGCTGAAGGCGAAGCAGGGCTTCTTCCTTCATCACCATATCCGCCGATAGATAGACATGCGTTGTCGTTGGGCTTTCGTGCCCGAGCCAGAGCGCGATGACGGAAATGTCGACACCGGATTGCAGCAGGTGCATGGCTGTCGAGTGTCGGATGATGTGCGGCGACACCGTGCGCTTGGAGAGTTCGGGATGTGCCACCGCGGCCTTGCCCACTGCAAGCTCCAGCCGCCTCGCGATGCTGGATCGTGTCAGCGGCTTGCCCGTCGCACTTGGAAATAGGGGGCTGCTTCCGTCCCGCTGGTCAATTTGATCCACCCATTTGCGGAGCGTGGCTGCTGTCTGCAGCCAAAGAGGAACACTGCGTTGTTTGCGGCCCTTCCCCTTGAGATGTACGACTGAACTCGGCCCGAGGACCAAGTCATCCAGGCGCAAAACGGCGACCTCGGAGACCCGTGCCCCGGTGTTATACATCAGCATGAGCATCGCGCGATCACGCTGTCCGGTCCACGTGGCAGGATCAGGCGCGTTCAGGATCGCGTCAATCTCTCCTTTCGAAAGGAAGCCGACGAGGGGTTTGTCATGGCGCTTCATCGGAATCGCAAGGACCTGCTCAATCGTGGCCAAAGCCCCGAAGTCATGGTGTGCGGCGTACTTGAGAAAGGCCCTGATTGACGCAAGTCGGGCGTTCCTGCTGCGCACGCTGTTCCCTCTGACCTTCTCGAGATGGTCAAGGAACCCGAGGATCAGGGCAGCATTCATGTCGCCCATGGTCAGGTCTGTCGGGGCTTTCCTGATGGCGACCTGCGCGAACTGGAGGAGCAGTTGGAAGGTATCACGATAAGCCGCGATCGTGTGGCGGCTGACAGCCTTTTGTTGGCCAAGGTGGTCGACGAAGAACTGCTGAAGCAGCTTTGCAAATGATGGATTCTGGGCTCGATCAAGCATGGCTGATCTCCTCCATGACGCCGATCGTTCGCTCGAAGCGCGCACTGGTCAGCGCCATCAGTTCGGGAATAGCCTCCATGTACCAATAGGTGCTGACCGGCTTGGCGTGCCCGACATAGGTCGAAAGCGCGAGAACGGCGTTGTCTATGTCGACGCCTTCATCGAGCCAGATCATCAATCTTCGACAGACGAAAGTGTGCCGCAGGTCATGGATCCGGACCCGAGCGTGCCCTCCCCTTGGCCGGATCTCGTTGATCACGGGCAATCGCGAGAAAGCGTATAGGACATTGGAATACGGTACCGGCCGTCCGTCGCCATGAAGTGAAAACAGATGCGTCTCCTTCCCTGCGGCCACAGCCTGCCCGCGTGCTGAAACGAACGCTTCCAGCGCCTGGATTGTCGTGGGATGGAGAGGGACCAACCGGCTTGTTCCGAACTTGCTGGCCTTGATGGTTAACTGACCATGTCCAAGATAGGTGTCGGCGAGGCGCAAGGCCAATGCCTCGGATATCCGCAAGCCGGTTGAGGCGAGCAGGCCGAACAGTGTCGAAAGAAGCGCGGGGCGCAAAGCCGGTGTTGCCATCAGCTGGCCAGCTTCCTCGACAATCCTGCGGACCTCATCGGCTGAATATATGTGGGGCGCCAGCCGCCGTGTCTTGCGCCCGAATGGACTTCCTGGTGGAAAGCTGGTGGCAGGGTCAAGCTCTGACAAATAGCGCGAAAACGGACGCAGCGCTTCAAGTCGACGGGCCCAGTTGAACGGGTCGGCATGTGTAGTGCCCTCGCGCGCCCATTGAAGACAAAGGTCCGCGGTCATCGGCCAGGTATGGCCGCAATCCGCGGAAAATCTTGCAAATGATGATACGTGCTTATCGGCGTTCGTGGGGATGAACCCGTGGCGGTAGCGGCCATCAAGATATGCGGCTGCGGCCTGTGTGAGAGTCCTGTTCATTGTGCGCCTCCCGGCCATGCCAGTGACACCTTGGACAACCATGCGCTGTCCAGCTTGGTATAAATCACTGTCGTATCGAGGCTGCGATGGCCCATGACGTCCGCTATAACGGGCATTGGTGTACCCCTCGCCAGAAGCCGTGTTGCCAGGGTGTGGCGGAGAATATGAACCCGGGTGCGATCCCAGCCCAGACGACGGTAGGCGGCCAGCATGGTCGTCTGAACGGCGCGTCGTCCTATCGGTTCACCGATAGGTGGCCTGTGTCGGACGAAAATGTTGAGGCAAGCGGGCGCAGGGCGCTCATGCAGGATGTAGTCTGCGATCGCCTTACCAGTCGCTTCCAGCAGCGGCAGAATATCTGCACGGCGTCCTTTGCGATGGGTGACCCGGATCGTACCGCGCTGCCAGTCGATGTCTTCAAGGGTCAGTCCGGCCACCTCGGAAGAGCGCATACCAAGATCGATCAGGCATCTGGCGATTGCGAACGCGCGCCGGCACTGAGGAAAGTCAGCACTGAACGACTGCAGCAGCGCGTCGACTTCGACGTCCTTGAGAACGTCTGGCAAGGTGGAAGGCTTGGGTCGCGGGGGGCGCGGCAAACCTGCAAGCAAAGGTGTGACGTCATCGCCGATCAACTGGCGATACCGCAGGAAGCAGCGGATCGCGCCAGACAATCCGCGTGCGCAACTTGCTCCCCGGTTGCCGTCACCGGTGATGAAACGTGATACGTCGGACTTGGAAAGCTTATCTAAATCAATATCATGCCCTCCTTCTGTAGAAGTCAGGAAACGCTTGACGATGCGGCACCGTGCTGCCCGTGTGCTCTCGGAATAGCCCCACACCTCTCGCATCTTCGCGTCGAAGCGCGAAAGCTCCGCATCCATTGGCGTCAGGGTCCGCGTCATAGCGAACCCAGTGCCCTCCATGACCCGCCCGAGCAGATTCAGGGCTGCGCGATTTGTGTGTTTGTCGCCGCGCGTATGGCGATAACACTCGCAAGACGGCATGTGATCGGCGAGAAACTGTCGGATGTGCCGATCCCGGACCTGTCCAAGGGCAACGCCTTCGGTTTTGAGCCAGTCGCCGAAATGGAAAACGGTTGCGAAGTACAGCGCTTGCACCTTGGGCGCATACTTCCCGTCGCTCAAGCGTTGCCGATAGGCTCCAAACACCGGGGCAAGCAAATTGCCCGGGTCGTCCTTCAACATGAATTTGCGTTTGCCTGGTCGCATGTTCGATCTCCTTTGCTACGAAGATCGCAGTGAAGCCCGCGATTATGCGCACTTCCAAGTGCGTAGCGCCGAGCGAAAAGCTCGGCGCGGCAAGGGCTTGCAGGCATCATGGCCCTCAGCGGGCCATAATCTGGAACGGGTCATACTCTCCCTTATGCGGACAGCAGCATAACTCGGAATACGATCCCTTCGGGTGAGGCTTTAGCCTCACTTCCCGAGAGCCCGGCACGGCGCAGGTGCGCCTCCGGGCCTGTCGCCGACCAGGTGATAGGAGGTGCCGATCTGAGGAATGCCGGTCTGCCCTCTGCGCAGATCATGGCGCGCAGAGGGCAAACCGGCCATCCGTCATTTCGATACATCGTCTTACGGTTGCAGCATGACTGACTGTCATTGGCTCCATCATGAACATATGGCTCCAGAATCGATACCTTGCTTCACACCGTAAAATCGCTTATCGACGATTTGCGAACACTATGGAAGCCAACGTGTCTCAGAACGATCATCTCGCAGAACTGGCCAAGGCGCTGGCTCATCCGGCCCGTCTTCGCATCCTTCGGCTTTTGCTGGCCACCCCCGGCTGCATCGGCGGTGACATCGTGGATGCTGTCGGCCTGGCACAGTCCACGGTGTCAGAGCACCTGCGCATCCTCAAGGCGGCGAGGATCATCTCGGGCGAGATCGACGGGCCGCGCGTGTGCTATGCGCTGAACCCCGATGCGCTGGCCCCGCTGGCGGAGTTCATCGCCAGCCTGACACCGCCCCCCGGCGATGCCTGTTGCGTTCCCATGTCAGAGGAAACCAAATGAGCCTCTTCGAACGCTGGCTGACCCTGTGGGTCGCCCTCTGCATCCTTGCGGGCCTTGTGCTGGGCAACCTCGCCCCCAGCCTGTTCGGTGTGCTGGCAGGTCTCGAATATGCCTCGGTCAACCTTGTGGTTGCCGTGCTGATCTGGGCAATGGTCTATCCGATGATGATTGCCATCGACTTTGGTTCGCTCAAGGAGGTCGGGCGGCGGCCGAAGGGCCTCGTCATCACCCTGGTGATCAACTGGCTGATCAAGCCCTTCACCATGGCTGCGCTGGCGGTGCTGTTCTTCAATCACCTGTTCGCCGGGCTGATCGACCCGACCAAAGGGCCGGAATACATCGCCGGGCTGATCCTGCTGGGTGCCGCGCCCTGCACGGCGATGGTGTTCGTCTGGTCGCAACTGACAAAGGGCGATCCGAACTACACGCTGGTGCAGGTCAGCGTGAACGACCTGATCATGGTGGTGGCCTTCGCGCCGATCGTGGCCTTCCTGCTGGGCGTGACGGACATCAACGTGCCGTGGGAAACGCTGATCCTGTCGGTCGTCGTCTACATCGTCATTCCGCTGATCGCAGGCTGGCTGACGCGGCGTGCTCTGATCACGCGGGGCCAGCCAGTCGAGACGTTTACCGCCCGGATCAAGCCTGCCTCGGTTGTCGGGTTGCTTGTGACCGTAATCCTGCTCTTCGGATTCCAAGGCCAAGTCATCATCGCCCAGCCCTTGCTGATCGCCCTGATCGCGGTGCCAATCATCATCCAGTCCTACGGCATCTTCGCGCTTGGCTATGCCTGGGCCTTTGTCTGGAGGCTGCCGCACAAGATGGCGGCTCCCTGCGCGCTGATCGGCACGTCGAACTTCTTCGAACTGGCGGTGGCGGTCGCCATCGGACTGTTCGGCCTCAATTCCGGCGCGGCGCTGGCCACGGTCGTGGGCGTTCTGGTGGAGGTGCCGGTGATGCTTTCCCTTGTCGCCTTCGCCAACCGCACCCGAGAAAGATTCCCTACATGAGCTTTCCCGTCGTCATCCACCACAATCCGGGCTGCGGCACCTCGCGCAATGTCCTCGGGATCATCCGCGCCGCCGGATACGAGCCAGTCGTCATCGGCTATCTCACCGAAGGCTGGACCCGCCCGCAGCTTCTGGCACTGTTCGCCGCCGCCGGAATCACCCCGCGCGAGGCGCTGCGCGTGGCCCGCACATCGGCAGAGGACCTGGGACTGACCGCCAAGGGTGTGACGGACGATCAGCTTCTGGACGCGATGGTAGCACATCCGATCCTCGTGAACCGGCCCATCGTCTGCACACCCAAGGGGGTGCGCCTGTGCCGCCCGTCCGAGGTAGTGCTGGACCTGCTCGACCGCCTGCCGCCCGGCCCGTTGGCCAAGGAGGACGGGGAGCTTATCATCGATGCCGAAGGAAACCGTCTTGTCTGATACCCCCAACATCGACGATGCACTGCTCCCAGGCACCGACCGCTGTCGGCTGTTCGGCGGCGCGTCATCGACCCACCCGCCGCGCATCCTGATCCTCTACGGCTCGCTCCGCACCCGCAGCTTCTCGCGGCTGGCGGCCGAGGAAGCGGCGCGCATCCTGAGCCGGCTCGGGGCGGAGGTCCGGTTCTTTAACCCCTCCGGCCTGCCTCTGGTCGATGACAGCGTAGATGCCAGCCATCCGAAGGTGCGCGATCTGCGGGATCTGGTCACCTGGTGCGAGGGGATGGTCTGGTCCAGCCCCGAACGCCACGGCGCCATGACCGGGCTGATGAAGACGCAGATCGACTGGATCCCGCTCTCCGAGGGCGCGGTTCGGCCGACGCAGGGCAAGACGCTGGCCGTCATGCAAGTCTCGGGCGGCTCGCAAAGCTTTAACGCGGTCAACCAGATGCGCGTCCTCGGCCGCTGGATGCGGATGCTGACGATCCCCAACCAGTCCTCGATCCCCAAGGCATTCCAGGAGTTTGACGAGGCCGGGCGGATGCGCCCATCGCCCCTCTACGAGAGGATCGTCGATGTGATGGAGGAACTGGTCAAGTTCACCCTTCTGACCCGCGACCGGGCCGAATACCTCGTCGACCGTTACTCCGAGCGCAAAGAGACCGCCGATGCGCTGATGAAGCGGGTGAACCTGTCAGCCGCGACCTGAAGCGTGGCGAAGTGTCCCTTCCAGCGGCACGGCGGACGACAAAGTGTTCGAAATCGTTCCGTATTTCAGGATGTTGCGGTGCAGGAGATCAAGGCGCTGATCCGTCTCGGAACTTTCCACGACAATCTCGTAGCGGATCAGCGTCAGCTTCGGTGGCGCATCCTGCCGCACGGCCTCCAGCAGCACCTCGGCCCCATCGATCTGGAAATGCAGCATCGGCGTCACCCGCTCGATGCCTTTCAGCATGCAAGCGGCAAGCGCTGACAACAGCAGTTCAACCGGGTTCATCGCATCGCGCCGCCCCGCCAGATCGGTATCAAGCGTGATCTCGGCCTCCCTGGCTACGGCGAGGCTGCCATGGGCGTCAATGCGGCGGGCGTGGACGCGGTATTCCATCAGATTAGCTTTCCGATCTCTTCGGCACTGAGCACCTTGCCGGTCGAGACGACCTTTTCATCCACCACAAGTCCCGGCGTCGACATCACGCCATAGGCTGCAATTTCGGCGAAGTCGATGACCTTGACGATCTCGGCCTCCTTGCCCGCCGCCGCGGCGGCAGCCTTGGCGTTTTCGCCCAGGGCCACGCATTTCTTGCAGCCAGAGCCGAGGATCTTGATGATCATGGTGTAGTCCTTTCTCAGATGAACCAGTTGGAAATCGCGTTGAAGATCAGGCCAATCGCGAGGATGCCGACGGTCACGACGCCGGTGAAGGTGACGAGGAGCGGCATCTCCACCACCCGCTTGAGCATGATGAGCGAGGGCAACGACAAGGCCGTCACAGCCATCATGAAGGCCAACACCGTGCCAAGGCCCACACCCTTGCCGACCAGCGCCTCTGCAATCGGCAAGGTGCCGAAAATGTCCGCATACATCGGGATCCCCACAAACACCGCCACGGGGACTGACCACCACTTGTCCTGACCCAAGAGGGCAGAGATCATCTCGGCAGGCATCCAATTGTGGATCGCGGCGCCGATGCCGACGCCGATCAGCACGTAGGGCCAGACGCGGTGGACGACTTCGACTACCTGATCCTTTGCGAAAGTCAGACGCTCACCCTGTGTCATCGTTGCAGCCTCGCCCGCCACAGGTACGTTCCGGACGAAATCCGCCACCTGACCCTCCATCCCCAGGCGTCCGATGATCGTCCCGCCCACGATGGCCACCACAAGCCCCACTGCCACATAGGCAAGGGCAATCGGCCAGCTGAAGATCGAGGCCAGCAGGATGACTGAGGCGAGGTCCACCAGCGGCGAGGAGATCAGGAACGAGAAGGTCACCGCCAGCGGCAGGCCAGTGGCGGTGAAGCCAATGAACAAGGGGATCGACGAGCAGGAACAGAACGGCGTCAGCGTACCCAGCAGCGCCGCGAGCGTGTTGGCGCCAAGGCCCGACCTGCCACCTAGCATGGCGCGCGTCCGTTCAGGTGGGAAATGGCTTTGGACATACGAGATGGCGAAGATCAGCACCGAGAGCAGGATGAAGATCTTGATCACGTCATAGGCGAAGAACTGCACCGACCCGCCAAGCCGCGAGGCGGGGTCCAGACCGACAGCCGCAACGCCGGCGCCCACCAGATCGTTGAGCCAGGTCATCCGCAGCAACTGGTCGTTCAGCCAGCCGAAGACACTCATGCGACGGGCTCCATGACGATGACCTGTCGCTCCAGTGTCACTTCGAGCAAACGGACAAGCCGTGGCGACAGGTCCGGATTGATCCGGTAGCGCACCCACTGAGCATCGCGCCGATCCACCACAAGCCCTGCCTGCTTCAGCACCTGCATGTGCCGCGACATCCGGCTTTGGGTGGCTCCCAACTTCCGCATCAGCTCGCAGACACAGTGTTCCGAACCGTCCGCCAGAAGGCGCAAAGCTTCTAGGCGGGTCGGTTCGGCCAAGGCAGACAGAACGGCTATGATCATCTCGCACACTCCCCTTCATGCGCATCTGCGCATGAGCAGGGGGTCGACGCCTTGATCTATGACAACCGCGCGACTCGATCATGGCGCGGCGACAATTGTCGATTAACGCCGTTCGTTTCTAACGTATGATTTACTTCGGAGCGTTCTGTAACTAAGCCAGAGCCGCCCCCTTATAATGCAGCCGCGACGACCGAAAAGTTGCTCTGCCCCTCCAGCAAAAGTCATGATTGAATGTCCGTTTCGGCCCGGACTTGACGGTACGCCTGGCGATCGCCGACGGTCTTGGTCGCTACGTCGCCGCATGACAGCTTCGAGCCCTTACCGCCCGGCTTTTCTCATCGGCTTAGGCCCACTAAAAGTTCTCCGAGTGCGATGGTGAACCCCTGATCTTCGGAAGAAGCACAGTTCAAGCCTCGACCATTCATCGCAGTCGCCAACGCAGCGCCATGGGTGAAGTCCACAAGTATGTCCCGCCACGGCTCCGTCCTGTGAGTTGGCAGGCCGATTTCGGCCAGAAGTGCAGAGATCTCTTTAGTGATCCGGTCTGCCTGCTGCGGAAAAACTATCGGTCGGCTGAAGATCAACATGGTCAGTGCCGGGTGGCGGAGCACCTGCGCATGGTAGGCCTTCAGGAGACCAGAAATCCGATCGATTGGAGTGCCGTCCACTGGTGCCGTGACCTGTGTATAAGCCACGTCCGATATTGCGCCGATCAACCCATCTCGTCCGCCGAAGTGATGATGGATCGTCATCGGGTTGATGCCGAGACGCTCAGCGAGGGCCCGCATCGTGAGGGCGTTCGCCCCCTCGCGATCCAGAAGATCGAGGGCGGCCTCAACGATGTCGTCGCGCGAGACAGGAGCTTCCGCCCGGGGCGGTCGACCCCGGGGCCGCTTCATGTTTCGACCCGGTAGCGGGACTGGACAAGTCCGGAGGGAAAGCTTTTCGTTCCTTCGAGGCGAAGCGAAATGTCCGAGCCGATCTTGCCGAACAACCGGCGTCCTTCACCAAGGAGCACCGGAACGCTCGTGATCACCATATCGGCGATCAAGCCAGCCCGAAGAAAGGACTGAATGAGAAGGCCGCCATCGACGTAAACCTTTCGATGTCCTTCAATCTCCAGCATTCGCATCGCCTCTTCGGGTGCTTTGTTCGCGACTCGGACCTTTTCGAGCAGGTCGTGCGTCAGATCGGACTGGGCCATGGTAGACGACAGGACAACCACAGGACGGGTGTAGGGCCAGGGTCTTGCGGCTCGCATTTTCTCGAACGTTCCGCGGCCCATCAGAATGATGTCGATATCCGCAATGAAGGCATCGTATCCATGGTCTTCATCGGGGTTGTCACGCTCCAGAAGCCAGGCGATATCGCCGTCGCTTCGAGCGATGAAGCCGTCCAGACTGGTGGCGATGAAAACATGTCCTGTGATCATTTCACACCTTTATTTATACATAGTATAATAAATGCCGGCGTGCGCCCCTCGTGTCAAGGCCAGTGTCCCAACGTTGGCAGGCTGACCTTTCGCCTGCGGTCGAGTGGATCCGGCGCCGAAAGTGAACGGTAGAATGGTCCGGACAGTGGAACTCATGCAGGAAGAACATGCTTCACCTTGCCGCGAAGGGCCGGTTCGCAGAAACTGTGGCGCAGCGATGGCCAGCCTCGTGAATGTCTGCTTCTCTAATTGGGTGTTTGGGTCAAGCTCGTTTTCCCTACTGGTTGGGACCATTGTCACTCATCCGGGTCACGCTTCTCGTCGCAGTCGGTTTGATGCCGCGCGGGGCATCGCTGCACGCATGTGTCGGATTGGTTGTGGAGAGACGCGCTTTCGAGGCGCAGCACACATTTTCGGCTTCATCCACGAACTTCGTCTGGTGAGGATGATCCCGTTCTGAGACACCGCGTGGTGCCTTGATGCTTCGCTTTCCCAGCAAGACACATGATGTCCTGTTCCCACGTCTGTTTGACGTTACATGATAGTCCCGGGATCGTGAGGAGGGGTAACCGCCTTCGCTGAGCACGTCCCCGGATGGATTCCGAAAAGAGTTAAGAGTTGTGCCGGTTTCCCGGTGATGGGTTGAGGGTTGGGAGAGTGGCTCCCGGCGCCTGTCACGGGAGATAGCCGATGAGCGTAGTGGAAGTTCTGGATCCGGTTCAGCCAGCGCGGGCAGGTGGTTGGAAAGTGGATGTGAATCGGGGTGAGCGGAACGGGCGGGTGTCGTCCGAATGGTTCAACCGGCCGGATGACGAGCGGTATCTTTCGCTCGATGACCTTTGGGCCTCGGTGAAGAGGCGGTCCGAGCGGAGCCGGTCGCGCGTGGTGGAGACGGCCGATATCCGGGTCGAAGCCACGCGCGACAGTGCCGAGCGGCTGCACCTAGTCCTGCCGAAAGCGCATGAACCCGTCGCACCCACGCACTGGGCCTTCGGTCAGCTCGCCAGCATCGTTGGCGCTCCGGCCTCCTACCTGCGACAGCTGCCCGCGCCGCTGGCGGGGATCAACCTGCAGTATGGCCTCAACAATCACCGTGCCGAGCAGCTGAAGACCTTCGAGACCGAGGACGGCCGCATCGAACTTCGCGCGGTCACCGGCCCCGACTATGGCCGCATCCATGACCATGAACTGGTCGAGGCCGTGCAGCGTATCGCGGGCAATGGCACCGGCGATACGCGCTGGAAAGTGCCGGGCGTGCTCGACTGGTCGACCGGGGTCTACAACCCCGATGTCGAGATCAGCCGCGACACGACCACGCTCTATGCCTCGGACCGCGACGTCTTCCTGTTCCTGGTCGACGATCACAACCCGATTGAGGCGGGCCGGCTGCCCGACGGCTCCCCCGATCTCTTCTGTGGTTGCCGCCCGTGATGCAAGAGACTTGTGACCCTGCTGGCATGTGATCGAAGGCGCTCTTCTGTCAGGCCTTTAAGTGCGGTACCTTCAGAAGCCGCTGGCCGGTATGGTGATCCGCGGATCAGGTCCGAATCTACTTCCCGAGCTGCAAGCTCGTAGAGATCGTCTGGTTTCCCCGACCCAGATCTATTCGATCGTTGTGCCCGTTCAGGTCGTCGCTCTCTCACACCCCCCGTTGTACCGACGTGGTCGACTGCGCCGTGATACTCACATCGCAGCTGCCATCGCCGGATCCCTGTAATCTTCGTTCCTTGTCAGCATCGCCCAAAGCTGCCTGGCCATCTTGTTGGCCAGTGCAATCCCGACCAGCATTTTCGGCTTCTTCGCCAGCATGCGGCCGAGCCAGCTCTCAGCAGGACCTTTGTACCGTGCGTGCGCCAAGATGCGCGTCATTGCTCCGATGATCAGAAGCCGCCGGATGTCGGTTTGGCCGGCCTTCGAAACCCGTCCAAGGCGCTCCTTTCCCCCCGAGGAGTGCTGCCGTGGCACGAGACCAAGCCAGGCCGCGAAGTCTCGGCCGCATCGGAACTGACCCATCTGAGGGGCAAAAGCCTCGACCGCCAAGGCCGTCAACGGACCGACCCCCGGCATGGTCTGAAGTCTGCGTGCCGTATCTGTTTCTTCCGCAAGCGCCTTTAGCCTCTTGGTCTTCGCGGTGATCTTCTCAGTCGTCTCCGCGATCTGCGACAGCAACTCCTGGCACTCGGTGACGATGAGGGAAGGAAGGTCGCAGTCAGCGCCCTGGACCAGTGCGTCCATCCGCTTCAGATGGGCCAGGCCGATCGGAAACACATGGCCATACTCATACAGCGCCGACCGCAGCGCGCTCACGAGCTCTGTCCGCTGGCGGACCAGCCGTTCGCGGTTGCGGAAAAGGACAGACTTGGCCTGTTGCTCGGCCGTCTTCGGTAAGACAAAGCGCATTTCCGGCTGACGCGCCGCGATCACAATCGCCTCGGCATCGGTCGCGTCATTCTTTTGGCGCTTCACGAATGGCCGGACGTACTGAGGGGCGATCAGCTTGGGTTCATGGCCCAGCTTCTCCACTTCCCGGGCCCAGTAGTTGGCGCTGCCGCATGCTTCGAACACGACGATGCAAGCTGGCTGTTGGGCGATGAAAAGACGGAACTGTTCGCGGGTCAGTTTCTTGCGAAACTTCACCGCCCCGCCGATCGATGCTCCATGGACCTGAAAAACCCGCTTTGCCAGATCCACCCCGATTATTGTATCCTTCATCTTGCCGTCCTCTCCGCTTTTGTGGCTCTCACATCCACATTCTTGGCACATTGCGATGCCGTCAGGGGAGGGCGGCAACCATCCCATCTACTTCCGGGGTTTCTACTGCTGGAATTCCGAAGTGGGGGCCAAGACGCTGGGCATGGCAAGCTTTTACCTGCGGGCGGTCTGCCAGAACCGGAACATTTGGGGGCAGGAAGAGTTTCAGGAAATCACCATCCGCCACTCGAAGTATGCGGCCTCCCGCTTTGCCCATGAGGCCGCCCCGGCCCTAACGCGGTTTGCCAATTCCTCACCGCAGGGCTTCGTGAATGGCATCAAGGCCGCGCGGCAGCAGATCGTGGCGCGGACGGATGAGGACCGGGACAACTTCCTGAGGAAACGCGGCTTCTCGAAAGCCGAGTCCAGCAAGATCATCGAGAAGGTGCTGATGGAAGAGGGCCGCCCGCCGGAAAGTATCTTTGACTTCGTGCAGGGCATCACGCGGCTTGCGCGCGACAAGACCCAGCAGGATGCCCGTCTCGACATGGAAGGCCGCGCCAAGAAGCTGCTCGACCGCGTCGGCTGATCTTTGTGCCGGGGCAGGGGGCCGTCTCGGCCCTCTGTCAACCCGCCCCCCCTCCGTCCCTCCCTTCCCGGCACTTCTGCCACTGCAGTGCGCTGTGGCAAGCTGAAGTTGCATGGGATCAGCTCATGAGCATTCCATGACACGCTTCACTGAACACACCACCGCATTCCCGCCGCGCCGCACCGGTCGGATCGAACTGACCGCTTCGGAACAGGTCACGATCTTTGCCGCGCGCGAAATTCTGTCGCGCCACATCAACCGCAACCCAGTCCTGACCTCCTGGGCTATTGTGCCTTGTCGGTTGTTGGCGAGGTCGAGCGGTTTCACGTCCTGTACCTCGACCGCAAGAACCGGCTCATCTCCGACGAACGTCTTGGCACCGGCACCGTCGATCATGTGCCGGTCTATCCGCGCGAGGTCGTCAGGCGCGCATTGGATCTCAATGCCTCGGCTTTGATCCTGGTTCACAACAATCATCCCTCGGGTGATCCCGAGCCGTCGGAGGCCGATATTGCCATGACGAAGGAGGTTCAGAAGACCTGTCAGGCCCTCGGTCTCATCTTGCATGACCACATCATCGTCGGGGCAGGCCGGGAAGTCAGCCTGCGCGGTCGGGGGGATTTCTGATGACCGGCCCTGGCGCAGCGGCCGCGTGGGTCAGAGGGAGAGAAGGGCAGGGGGTTTTCGACGGGTTGGAAGTCGAGAGAGAGGCTCTCGGCGCCCGTCGGGAGATCGGTCCGATGACCAATATGCAGAAAATCACCCTCGCGTCCTCGCGGGATATCCCCTTCCACAACCTGGTTCTGAGCCAGTCCAACGTCCGGCGCGTGAAAGCCGGTATCTCGGTCGGCGAACTGGCCGAATCCATCGCCCGCCGCGGGCTGATCCAGAGCCTGCACGTCCGTCCGGTCATCGGCGAAGATGGGGCCGAGACCGGCAAGTTCGAAGTGCCCGCTGGCGGCCGCCGTTACCGCGCGCTGGAACTGCTGGTGAAGCAAAAGCGCCTGGCCAAATCGGCCCCGGTGCCCTGCATCGTCAGCTCCGCCTATGATGGCGTGCTGATCGATGAAGTCTCACTGGCCGAGAACATCGAGCGGTCGCCGCTGCATCCTCTGGACCAGTTCCGCGCCTTCCAGGCGATGCGCGAGAAGGGCATGACCGAAGAAGCCATCGCGGCGGCCTTCTTCATCGATGCCAAGGTGGTGAAGCAGCGCCTGCGCCTCGTCGCCGTCGCGCCGGTGCTCCTCGAAGTCTACGCCGCCGATGAGATGACGCTGGAACAGCTGATGGCGTTCACCGTCTCCAGCGATCACGCACGTCAAGCGCAGGTCTGGGAGGCGGTAAAAAATTCCTGGTCGAAAGAACCCTACCAGATCCGCCGCATGCTGACGGAAGGGTCTGTGCGGGCCTCTGACAAGCGCGCCCGGTTCCTCGGGCTCGATGCCTATGAGGCCGCGGGCGGCTTCGTCCTGCGCGACCTCTTCCAGCAGGATGATGGTGGTTGGCTGCAAGACTCTGTGCTGCTTGAACGCCTTGTTGGCGAGAAGCTGAAGGCGGAAGCCGAGGCCATCGCTGGCGAGGGCTGGAAATGGATCGAGGTCGCCGTGGGCTTTCTCTATGGACACACCATGGGCCTGCGCGAACTCCTGGGCACCACGGTCGATCTGACGAACGAGGAGCGGGCAACCCGCGAGGCGCTGCGTGACGAATACGACCGGCTGGAGGCCGAATATGCCGAGGCCGAGGACCTGCCCGAAGAGGTCGATCAGCGCTTGGGCGAAATCGAACGGCAGCTCAGCGCCTTTGATAGCCGCCGGATGGCCTTCGATCCCGATCAGATCGGCAGTGCAGGGGCCTTCGTCAGCATCGACAGCGGCGGCAGTTTGCTGGTTGAACGCGGGTTTGTTCGGCCCGAGGATGAAGCGCGCGTAGAGCCGCTGGGCGATGCGGGTGACGTTGGCGCGGATGGCACCGAGCCGATGGACCCCGGCACCGGCGAACGCCCTGCTCCGGTGATCAGCATGGCTGGTGAAACGCGCCCGCTGGAGGAGGATGAGGACGAAGGCGATACGATCAAGCCGCTGCCGGAGCGTCTCGTCATCGAACTGACCGCACATCGCACCCTGGCGCTGCGCGATGCCGTCGCCAACAACCCGCGCATCGCGATGACGGCGCTTCTGCACAAGTTGGTAACGGATTGCTTCGTCTCTCGCGCCTCCGGGGCCGCGCTTGAAGCCAATGTGCGCGACATCCACTTGGCCGTGCAGTCCGCAGATCTTGCCGACAGCTTTCCGGCCCAGAACATCGACACCCGCCACGCCGGTTGGAAGGCGGACATGCCGCTGGGGCAGGGGGATGATGTGCTCTGGAACTGGCTGCATGCGCTGGATGAGGCGAGCCGGCAGGCGCTCCTCGCCCATTGCCTCAGCTTCGGGGTGAACGCGCTCTACGAGCGTCCCAACCCCTACAGCGGCATGGGGATCAGCCAGCACGGTCTCGATCGCCGTCTGCGCGAGGCGGATCGTCTGGCCCGTACCACGGGGCTCGATCTCGTCGAGGCGGGCTGGAAGCCGACGGTCGCCAACTACCTCGGCCGCGTCACCAAGAGCCGCATCCTGGAAGCCGTGCGCGAAGGGGTGGGCGAAAGTGCGGCGCAGTTGATCGACCACCTGAAGAAGGGCGACATGGCGCGTGAGGCTGAACGGCTCCTCGACGGCTCCGGCTGGCTGCCCGAGCCGCTGCGGCTGGACGACCCCGATGCGGCTGCCGCTCCGGTGCAGGACGTCGGCAGCGATGAGCTTCCCGCCTTCCTCACGGAAGACGACGAGGCGCATCCCGAAGACGAGGAGAAGCGTCGGCACCTGATCGCGGCAGAATGACCTGGAACGGGGTGGCTTCGGTCACCCCGTTTTTTCATGCGGGCGGATCGAGAGCGAATGCTTCATGCCAGCCGTTCGGCGTAGCGCGTCTTAACGGCCCGATTGATGAACTGGTTCAGCCCATCTCCCGCCCGCGCCAGCACGATCATCCGGTCGATATTGGCTTGCCCGGCCGACCGCGATGTGTAGCGGTAGACCGCACCGTCTTTGAAGGCGACATCCATATGCGTCGAGCCAATCTCATAGGCTCGGATGCCGGAATCCTGGTCCCAATCACGATATGGAGTCATGCTGTCCCGCTTCACAAAATGTAGAGGTAGCATAGGGTGGGTTCTTGTTTCGTTCAAGCTCGGGTGAGGATGCCGCGGCCCCGGTTTTCGACAGGCCTTTGCTGGGCGATCATCGGCGCGGCGGTGAGTGGGGCAGGGCGACCAGGGCACATGTCCCGCCGTTGGTGTGCCCCCGAGTTGGGCGGAAGTGGTGGCGACCGCAGCCCTGATCGGTCAGCATCTTGGCCCAATCGCGGCCAGCTCGTTCGAGTATCGAGTTCTTGCTCTGCCAACGGTGGGCAGACCTGAACCCGGAGGAATGACGAATGTCGCGAGGCAGCAGGGCAGGGGAAGCGCACGCAGGCCTGGCGGTCTGAGTTGGTTCTCATCGCCTGTGGTGCCAGTCCTGTCTCTCCTGACGGGCCTTCAGGGTCGCCTTGATCTCCTCTCCCCCGTCTGTCCCAGACCGCGTCCAAACGGCCTCTGTTGATGGGCTGATCTGCCCGAAGGACGTCTTCGTCTCGACCGCTTAGGCGCAACAGCGTCGTCACAACTTTCTTCCCCTGTCGGCAGAGCCGCCATTCCTCGCGCGGCAAGAAAGTTCCTCCTGTGCTGTCCAGCCCTCCGAGACGGAGGGTGCGCCATCGGTCGCCTCCGGGCCGTCGATCGCCATCGAGGCCGCAAGGACGCGAGCTTGGATCACAGAGAAAACGGAGAAAGACCATGGCGACCATCGGCACCTTCAAGAAGACCGGCACCGAATACACCGGCGAAATCTTCACCCTCAGCCTGCAGGCCAAGGGCGTGCGCCTCGTCTCCGACCTGCGGGCCTCGGGCGAGAACGCCCCCTCCCACCGGGTCCTGGTCGGCCGCGCCGAGATCGGCGCCGCCTGGACGAAGAAATCGAACGAGGGCCGCGCATACCTGGGCCTGAAGCTGGACGATCCGAGCTTCGCGGCACCGATCTACGCCAACCTCTTCGATGACGAAGACGGCGAGGGCGCGAGCCTCATCTGGTCCCGCCCCAACACCCGCCGCGGCGACTGATCGCCAAGACAAAGGCCCCGGTCGAAAGACCGGGGCCGATGGCGCGGTCTTTGCAGGCAAGACCCGATCTGCTGCCGAACGGCGCCGTCAGGTCGCGCGCGGACCTATCCGGCATCCTTGGCGAGCGCCGCAGAGCGCTCACTGGCTATTCCAAGCACCTGGTCTTGGAGGATCCGCGCAGAAGCAGTTGCGGCGGCAAAGGCCGGCAGGCGAACTGCCTCGACCGCCGTCCTGAGGCTTGTCGTAAGCTCGGCGATGGCGGCCTCTGCAGAACTCTGTTGCAGGCCGATCGTCCTAGCCAGCGTCATGAAGTCGCCTCGCGTCAGCCTGTCGTCCTTGCCGTTCAGCTTCAGCGCCATGCGGTCGCCGCTGAGGCCAGGGAAGACCCGCGTCGTCACTGCGTCATAGAGCGGCGCGAACCGGACCGACGTGAAGGTCTTTGCGCTGGCGTCGGCAATCTTCAGCAGCGCAACATTCTTGAGATGCATGTCGCCGTCTGCAATCAGCCAAGCGAAGACGGCGCGGCGGAAGAGGTTCTCGAGGTCAGCCATCGGATCGGTCGACAAGGGTCGCAGACCACGCGCCAGGCGCTCTATCGTGCCATCGTATTTCGCTGAAGCAGGCAGATCGAGAACCGAACAGAAGTCTTCGAGGACGAAACGGCGCTGATCCTCCACGCCGCGGCGAATGTCGAACCGCTCCACGACAAGGGCCGGCGACATGCCATCCGGCATCGCAACCAGCGCCACCTCGGCCACCGCGAAACCTGCCGCCCGACCAAGTTCCAGGCAGAGCCATTCCACGACCGGCAGCAGCTCAAACCCGGCTGTTCCCGCGGGTTTCAGGATGTGCGTGAAGGGTAGATCGATGGCGGGCAAAAGGGCTCCGTTGGCCGTAAGGTACATGGGGGCCTTGATCTGAACGCCGGACAGACGTGGCGTCTCCGCCCGAGCGTAGATCTTCGCAAGGTTCTGCTCGAAACTCTCTTCGAGGACGCCACGCGTCGGGCCCTTATAGGAACCGTTGAACTGTCCCGCTTTGACGTAGTCGCTCAGCGGGGTTGCAAGGATGTCCGGCGGCAGTTTCGATGCGTCCTCGCCTGCCGGAACGACCGTGATGTTCGACATATAGCGCTGTCCGCGGCGCAGCGCCTCGCGGTCATCACGCTCTTTCAGCACTTGGGCGAGCCAGCCTTCCGGCAGCAGGGACTCGATGAAAGCGGGGAGTTTCCCCGGCGTGGTTTCGCGGACAAGCACAGGTCCCGTGCGCCGGGCCGGCTTCCAGCGCCATTCGAAACCGTCATGGGCCAGTCGTCCAAGCGGTTCGCCATGCCAGGCGACCTGAAGGTCAAGTGCTGCCTTGTTGGCCGCGGGTTTGGCAGCTCCGGGCTGGGCGAGCAGATAGCGCTCGGCCCCCTCACCTTCACGATACCAGGCGTTTTCGCGGGCCAGCGCCCAAACCGCATCGGCAGCCTCCCTTGGAGCGCCATGTTCGTCGATGAGGCGCGCTGCCATCTGCGCCCGCATCTCGGCGGTGATGGCGCCGGCATGTTCGCTGCGCAGCCGGAAGGCTTCGAGGAACCGCTGGCGAGGTGAAGAGACAGGGATGCGTAGCTCCCCCATGTCATCGCCGATGATCGCCAAAGCAGTCGAGGGATGCGAAGGTGCCTCGTTCTGCACTATCTCGAGCCCGCGAAGTCGTGTGCGCTGGTTGCGTCGGCCGCTGACGAACAGCCGGCCATCCGGCGTTGGTGCCAAGAGGGCCGCGCTCGCCGAGGACAGGTAGGCGTTAGGATACAGATAGTGCGCGATGCGGACCGCATGGCTCATGACGGCGGTGTCAACATCGACGTCGTGGTCCACGTAGACGCCGCGGACCAGTTGAACGATGTCGCCGGCCTGAGCGCGCAGATGGGCGCTCTTGGCATCGAGCGTCTCGCCAACCAGATGGATCGCCATAGGATTTTCCCGCATTTCAGATGCGTGAAAATTCCACAGTCAGGTATCAAAGACAAGAATTATCTCGCATCTCACATGCGCGATAGTTCCAAAGCCGCAAGCTGGACGACACATTGCACATCCCGGTCAGGCCGGAGGGAACGCGGTGCCGAAGGGTTCGGCGCTTCGACCTCGTGCCAGGGATTTCCAGGTGGCGGGCTGGCCCGCCCGTATTCATCAACTGCGGCAGCACGCTGCCATTCCTTCCCGGCCTGAACCGTGCTGATCGCAGGTGACCCGCATGGCATCAAGGCTGGCGAGCGGTGGGCATCCACAGTCGGGGCAGGGGGTCCAGTCCCCGGGTCAAAGCCCCATCCCCCGCTTCCATTCGCTGTCCTTGGTCTGATCCGTCTCTTTGACACTCAACCCCAGAGGGGTCGGCTACGCGAGCGTGCCGCCCTCGCGGATTCGAACGAGTCGAACGCACGAGGGTGATTGCAGATCCGGTCAGACACTTCGGGCGCCTGGTCAGCGCGGGGGATGGTCCTCCGCCCCCAGGAAGACAGGTGCCGACCCCATGTCCAAGAAGGATGCCACCGCTTACGCCGCCAGCCTCGCCGCCACGCTGATGGTCGCGATCACCGTGTTTCAGGCCGGGGACGGCACGCACGGCGCGATGCCGTCCGATGAATACGATGGCGACGAGGCGCTCGTCGCCCTGGAAATAGATCCCTGGCAATGAGGCGCGCAAGCGCCTCACTCCCCTTCCGGGCCGCGCCCCTCCAGCGCGCCCGTTCGGGGGAAGCGGCGCCGAACCGACGGGTCCGGCAAGGGAGAGGTCGAGACGGGGGCGGGCAGGGAGAGCCCGCCGGGGAAGAGAGAGCAGCGGCGGGCTTGCCCTTCATCCGCTCTCCCGGAGATCCCGACATGACAATTCACCTTCCCGGCCGCGCTGCGGCTGCCGCCGAGATCGCGCCAGACCTGGCGCGGATCATGGCCGAACAGGCCGAACGTGAGGCTGCCGAAGTGGCTCTGCACGCAAGGAACAAGGAGGTTCTGTTCGACGGGCTGCGCCTCGTCGGCATCGCCCATGTCCTCGTCAGCTTCGACGGGTCGGGCGACAGCGGGCAGATCGAAAGCATCGACGCCCGCAGCGACCTTGATGCCAGCGTCAAGCTGCCCGCCACTCAGATCACCTTTGCCGGCATCGACTGGCAGTCTGGGGCACCGACCGAACGCCGTCTGACGCTCGAAGGTGCCGTCGAGGAACTGGTCTACGACCTTCTCTCTGACACCCACTCCGGCTGGCAGGATAACGACGGCGCCTATGGCGAGTTCTGCGTCGATGCCCGCGCCCGGACCATCCACCTCGAGTTCAACGAACGGTTCACCTCGTCCGAACTCTACACCCATGATTTCTGAGGGGGCGGCGATGGCACATCCATACCACCACGCGCTCTCCTCGGTGAAGAAATGGGGCGGCTCGGTCGAGGACTATCTCGCCCTTCACGAGTTTTTCGACGCCTCGAAACTCATCCTGGCGGACTTCCGGCATCGGGCGCTGCGTCATCATGCCGAGGGGATTTTCCTGTTGGAGCAGATCCACGGCAAGACCCTGACCCTGTCCACCGGCCGGGTTATCCCGACCCGTTGGGTGGGCGAGCAGCATGTCCGCGAGGATCTGGGTTTCATTCCGAGCTTTGCCGACTGGGCGCGATCGATCCGGGCAGAACCCTGGATGGGCCGGACCCAGAAGATCGAGGCCGAGGTCGATCCGCACTTGGCACTGCCCGTGCTGGAGATCCGCTGAGATGAGCCGGGCCTATCTGCACCTTGGCGTGCCGCCGCAGGCGTCGAACCTCACCGTCCTGCGCACGGCGCTCCGTCGGCTGCATCCCGACACGCTCGCGGTCCGCAGCTGGCGCGAGGCGCGCAAGCGTTACTACCGCGAGATGCTGCAAGCCCATGCCGCGGCGCAGGCCGCAGCCGAACGCCCTCAACCCTCGGAAGTGGGCTGATCTCCTCCCCACCGCACCCCATCCCGACCCGGTCCTCTGGACCGGGTTTCTCATCCTGAAAGGAGCCTATCGTGGCTGATTATTTCACACAATTCTCCTGCACCCTAGATGCAGGCACTCCCGAAAAGGCCATCTCTGCGCTCGATCTTTTCCTGCGCTTGCGTGAGGAAGACGAGGCCTCGGACGATCCGGAGTTCTCGGGCTTTGCGCTGTCACTGCAGGATGGCCCGGGCAGCTCCGACCTCTGGTTCCATGACGACGGGCAGGGTGACGTCGAAGGCGTCATCCGCTTCGTGCTGCGTCTTGCGGAGGATCTCGACCTCACCGGCCTCTGGGGCTTCGACTACTCCCACTCCTGTTCCCGGCCGAGGCTTGAGGCATTTGGTGGCGGCGCCCATGTCATCGACCTCAGCGCCCGCAAGAGCATCGGCTGGGTAAGCACCCATGAATGGCTGACCGCCGCCCTGAACGGCGACGACGTGGACGCGGTGGAGGCGCTGGTCGCATGAACACTGCCGTTGCCACCCCAACGCCCGCTTCCTTCCCCGTCCCGGAATTCGGTCGCAGTACCGTCGGTTTTGCAGTCGCCTGCATCGGCGATGCCGCCTATGCCATGATCCCCAAAGCCAAGGGTGGCCATTTCCTCGGCAGCGGCTGGCGGCTGACGAAACCGCTGTCGGACTGGAAACGGTCCGATTTCTACGGCCATGGCGGTGATCTCGCCGATGAGGCCGCGTTCCGCGCCTTTGTCGAAGAACAGGCCGAACATCAGGGCGAGAAGGCCACCCTTGGTCGTCGGGAGTTCCGCGCCCACGCCAACACGCCCTGGGGACCGTCGCAGGGAGCGGTCCGCTATGGCGAGGGCGTGGTGTTTCACACTACCTCCGGTCATGGCGGCTTCCAACTTGCAGCGGATCGCAATGCAAAGGTTCCTCCGCTCCTGCGCGAGCCTGGCGGCTGGTACGAGGAAGACTCCGCCTGGGCGGCCGTGGCTGTCGCCTGGCCCGACCTCTTCACAGGGTTCGAGCGGCGGCAGGCCGAAGAAACCCTGCGGAACAGCTGGCCGGATGCCTGGGAGGCGATCCATGGGCGAAAGCTCAAGCCCGGCGAGTCCCATGTGCGTGACGGCGAGGCTTTCGCCCGCGACCATGCGGAAAACTGGGTGGTGATCTCGGCGATCTATTCGGACCAGCAGCCCGGTTTCACCGAAGTCGTCGCCACGCGTGGCGGGCGTCGGGATCCCCAAGCCGAAGAGCGCCGCTTCCTTGTCCGCTCCGGGGATTGCAAGGTCGGCCGCTTCGGCTTCGTCATCGATGAAGCGCGCCATGTCGTCTATGACGGCCGGTCGAGCTTCATCGGCTGGCGGGGCAGGGCAGGGGGGTGACGAACCGGAAGGCGGGTGCCTGGTGTGCGGTCGGACACCCGCCAGAGGCAGAGGCGGGGGGATAGGGTCCGTGACGGGTCAACAGGTGGGAGGAGGTCTCCCGCCGCCCGTCGCGGAGTGACCCTGATGACCGCCCCCATTTCCCAGACCGCCTTCCGCGGCCCGCGCGACATCTTCGTTGGTGGGGCCTTGGCCCAGTTGCGCCTCGCGACCCGCCTGCCGCTGCGGGTCAGCTGCCAGTGCCGCGCGCATTGGGACGCCCCGGCGCTCGATCAGCTGCGCTTCGAGCGCGACGTGGAACTCGGCACCTTCGGCGACCTCGCATCCGCGATGGCCAAAGCCGCTACTTCCGTCGCGTCCGGTCTGATCGCTGCGGATCGCGACCCCGATCTGCGGATGGTGCCGCAGTTTGTCACTGTCCTCGATGCCGACCACTACCTCGTGCTGGCGGGCGAGGTGAAGGCGGACGGGATCGCCTGGTACACGCCAGTGGCCAGTGATGCTGAGGCGCGGAGCGTGGTCAGCGAGGCGTGCCACCTGCGGTCCGAGGCACGGGCGGCGGTGGGCGCCGGAAATCCGACTGGGGCGGATGCGCTGATCGTTCGGGCACGTGCGCTGGAAGGCCGTCTCGTCGATCCCTTCTGGCGCGACCTCGCCCGGAGCCTCATGGGCCACGCGCATGCCATCTGACCTTCTCCTTTCCGGACTTTACCCCGTTTCCGCCACCGCGTCGCGCCAAAGAGGGCTTTTCTTATGCCGGCACTGATCACCACCACCGTCTACCGCCTCGATGAACTTGATCAAGGTGCGAAGGACAAGGCCCGTGCCTGGTATCGCGAGGGCGGCTTCGACCATGACTGGTACGACGCCGTCTACGAGGATTTCCAGCGCATCGCGGAAATCCTCGGCATCCGAGTGAGAACCCGCACCGTCCGTTTGGTTGGCGGGCGGATACGCCAGGACCCCTGCATCTGGTTCACCGGCTTCTCGTCCCAGGGTGACGGCGCTGCCTGGGAGGGCTTCTGGTCTTACCGGAAGTCTGCGGCTGCCGATCTCCGTGCCTATGCGCCTCAAGATAAGATCCTTCATGGCATCGCCGAACGACTGCAGGCGGCACAGCGGCAGAACTTCTACCAGCTTCACGCCGAGGTCGCCCATCGTGGCACCTATTGCCATGCCTACAGCATGGCCATCGAGGTATGCCGCAACAGTCCGGTTGCACAGGAGATCGCCGGGGATGCCGAGTCCGTTGTCACCGAAGCGCTGCGCGATCTGGCCATCTCATGGTCATTCTGCCCATATCGGCGAGTTTGTGACTGTGCATTACCCCTACCACCCGCTCTTCGGGCGGCGGGTGCGATGCGAAGGCATTGATAGATCCCGAAACGGTGCGGTGGCGCGG
>Ga0209958_1000753_pt1 | contig 39895 bp, 42 predicted proteins | sample ThiBio_inoc_plan_FD_183942 | JGI IMG/M metagenome (GOLD analysis project Ga0209958, IMG submission 183942) | Wastewater bioreactor microbial communities from Cape Town, South Africa - Thiocy_inoc_plan (SPAdes) | ecosystem: Engineered > Bioremediation > Thiocyanate > Unclassified | place: South...
GAGCGCCGCGTTAGCGTGAGACACGAGAACCTCCTGGTTCAGAGCGGATGCGGTAGCAGCTCCACTCTGCCGGGAGGTTCTCGTCACATCAGGGAAGCCAGATCAAACAACCTCCCTGGGCAGTACATCTAGCCACGTCATCCGTTCGGTCGCGACTTGATGCGGCTTCGGCGGCACACCACCCACGCTTAGGCGCGACCGAAAGAGTGCTCCCGCATCTCAGTCGCGCCATTGTGTGGGCTCATCCCGTGCAGATCCACACTTGGGCGCGACTGAATGCCGCGGACCGAGCGAAGCCGCCCGAACCGAGTGAAGGCCCCAGCTGCTAGCTGCTGCGGCGGGTGCGGTTCCAGCTCGCCTTGGCCGGGGCGAAGGGACTGCGGACGTGGATCGACCACGTCGAGTGCGGATGGATCGACAGGATCGCCTTCTCCCACCACGTCCGCGCCTCCTCGGGAAGCTCAGGGAGGATCACGTCCTTGTCGGCTTCGTCGTCGGGGTAGGGCCGCAGAGCCTTCCAGACCAGCTGCACCTCGGGTGCGCCGGTAGGAATGTCATCGATCTCGAGGACTGCCTTCTCCCACGGGAGCTGCAGGCGAGGATCGCGCCGGTAGACCCAGCGGTCGGCGGTGCCGTCCTCGAGGTTGATCTGCAGCACCCAGGCATCCATCGCCTCGTCGAAGATCCAAGCCGACGGAATGTCGGCACCGTCGGGCAGGTCGGACCACCGGACGAGGTCGTCACCGATCCGCGCCCAGCAGCTCATCCCCTCGGGGAGCGAACCCACGAGGTCGTCGAGCTGGGTGTAGACGGTGCTGATCGTGGTGCGGTCGCGCTCGCGCAGGGGCTCGCCACGCCACTGGTCGTAGGCGCTCCCACCCGAGAGCCACCAGCGCGCATCGGTGTCGGCGAGCAGGTCAACAACGGATGCCGCGTCGAGCCGCGTCCACGGGGTGTCGAGGCTCGGCAGTGAGTCGGTCATGGTCCTATTGTGCTCCGCCGGCCGGACTCCCGCTCAGGAGGGCCGGGACTGCCGCTCAGGCGGGCAAGGACTCGGCGAACCCGCGCACGTGCGCGACAAGTTCGGTCGGCGTCGTGACCATCGGGAAGTGCCCCGTCGCGATTTCGACGACCTGCCATCCGGGCTCCTCGCGCACGAGGCGCCGCACCGGCTCGATCGTCGGGTAGGCGGGATCCGTGCAGTCGATGAACAGACGCGGGACCGCCTCGAGCAGGGCTGGGTCGTAGTCGAGCGGCTGCCGGTACATCCCGAACGGATGCGGCACGTGCCGGCGGTTCAGCCACGCGGCATCCTCGGGGCTGAGGTCGAAGCCCGATTCCGCGTTCGGCGCGGGCAGAGCGTTGTCGTTCTCGGCAGCGGCAGCCAGGCGCGCGGCAGCGACCTCGGGCGAATGGGCAACACCCCATCCGTCACCGGGCTGCGGGAACATCGCGTCAACATAGACCAGGCCCGAGAGCAGACCCGGATGCCGCTGCTGCAGCTCAACGGCGGCACCCGTGATGACCATGCCGCCGTAGCTGTGCCCGACCAGCACGACGTGCTCGAGCTCCTCCATCTCGACGAGGCCCAGAACGTCCGCGATGTGCGTGTGCAGATCGATGTCGGGTCGGCGCAGGTGTGCCCGCTCACCGTCGCCCGTCAGGGTCACGGTGTGGACCTCGAACCCGGCCTCGCGCAACGGTGCCACCACGCGTCGCCAGACCCAGCCACCCCCCCAGGCGCCATGAACCAGAACGAGGGCGGGGGCGGACGACGACATGGGCGATCCTCTCAAGACAGCGTCAACGCGACGATGCGGGCAACGGGAGTCAGGGTATCGGGAACAGCACTGCCTTGCCGCCCGGCACAGCTGCTGTCACGAGGCGGGTGTCGAAGGTTGCCAGGAGAGCGTCATGCGACGACGCCAGGGGCAGCAGGTAGGTGTCGGTGACCTGCGAGTTCGCGAGCAGTCGCTCGGTATGGATGGAAGAGTCGAGAAGACTGACCGAGTCGGCGAGGAAGACGTGATCAGCTCTCGCTGTCAGGCTCGCGAGAGATGCGAGCACGACGGGAACGGGCTGCGTGTTCGGGTACGGGGTTGCTGACCACCCGCACGACGCCGTTTTGCACCAGAGGGCAGGTGTGCCACGTGTTGTCGCCCTGTGACCCGGGCCGCGCGGCGAACCAGCTTCGCTGCCGCCAGAACGTCATCGTCGATCGTGAGGGTCGTGCGCATGCATCAAGCGTCACGCATCCGCCGTCAACGGCGCGTTCCCGTCGTCGGCGCGGGCGAGGAGGCGCACTGTCGCGATGCGGCGCCGATCCAGCGCGGTGACCCGAAGCGTGGCGCCGGGGATGTCGATGGTGTCGCCGACGACGGCAAGGCGACCGAGCTGCTCGATGACGTATCCGGCGATCGTGTCTGAGCTGCCACGCGGCAACTCGATGCCGGTGCGCTCCTCGAACTCCTGCAGATTCAGGCGGCCATCGATCGTGTCGCTGCCGACCAGGGCAGTCTCGGCAGCGTCGTACTCATCGAAGATCTCGCCCACGACCTCCTCGACGAGGTCCTCCAGCGTCACGATGCCGTCGGTGCCGCCATATTCGTCGACGACGACCGCGATGTGGTGGCCGCGCGCACGCAGGCTCGTGAGCGTCGGCAGCACCCGCGCCGTCGCGGGCACGTACGGGATGTCGCGCACGAGCCCCGCAACCGGCTTGCTTGCCTCGTCACTGGCGGCGTCGAAAAGGTCGCGCACGTGAACGAACCCGACGATGTCATCGATGGACGTGTCGGCAACGGGGTACCGGGAGTACGGCAGGTCGCGGGTGCGCTCAAGAGCGTCCGCGACAGTGATGCAATCGTCCAGCGCGACGACCTCCGGCCGAGGACGCATGACCTCGCTGACCTGCCGGCCTCGCAGCGACAGCACGTCGTCGAGGATCCGGCGTTCGTCCTCGGGTAGGCCCTGGTGTGAGGTGACGATGTCGCGGATCTCTTCGTCGCTGAGCTCATCGGCTGTCTTGTTCGGGTCGCCGCCGAGCAGCCGCACGAGGGCATTCGTGGAGACGGACAGCAGCCAGATGACCGGCCGCATCAGCACCGCGAATCCGTCGAGCACGGGCGCGACAGCGTACGCGAACTGCGCATTGCGCTGAATCGCTAGGCGCTTGGGGACGAGCTCGCCGAGCACCAGAGAGAGGTACGCGATCACGAGCGTCAGTCCGATCGTCGCGATGGTCGCCGCGACCGGCTCCGCAAGTCCCATCCCCACGAGCAGTGGGGTCACTGCGGGGGCGATGGATGCCGCGCCATACGCGGCCGAGGCGAAGCCGGCCACCGTGACGCCGATCTGCACCGCAGAGAGGAACGTGTTCGGATTGCGCGCCAGCGCGGCGACCTTCGCGCCGCGGCGCCCACGCGCAGCGATCGCGTTGAGCTGGCTCTCGCGCAGGGTCACGAGCGCCATCTCGGTCGCGGCGAACACTCCACCGATGAGCACGAACACGACGACGAGCGCGATATTCCACCACAGGTCGGCCATCAGCGGTTCTCGACGGATGCTTCACTGTCGGCATCCGTCTCGGCGGTCTCGCCGGCAATGGCGGCTCTGGCATCCTTGCGGGTCTTCGCGAGACTCGCGATCGTCGCGACCGCAATCGTGCCCGCGATGAACAGGAGCGACAGCCAGATCGGGATCTCCGGGATCACCGTGATGGGCTCACCGCCGCCCAGGAACGGCAACTCGTTCTTGTGGAGCGCGTGGATGAGGAGCTTGATGCCGATGAAGGCCAGGATGACCGCGAGCCCCTGGGCGAGGTAGACCAGACGCTCGAGCAGACCGCCGATCAGGAAGTAGAGCTGGCGCAGACCCATCAGGGCGAACGCGTTGGCAGTGAAGACGATGTAGGCCTCTTGCGTGAGCCCGTAGATCGCGGGGATCGAGTCGACGGCGAAGATGAGGTCGATGAACCCGATGGCGATGATGACGAGCAGCATCGGGGTGACGAAGCGGCGTCCGTCTTTCTTCACCGTCAGCCTGTCGCCGTTGTACTCGTTGCTCACGGGAAGGATGCGTCGCATGAAGCGCATGAACCGGCCATTGGCTGGGTCGGACTCACCGTGAGTGAACGCTTGGCGGTAGGCCAGGTACAGGAGCAGCGCGCCGAAGACCCAGAAGATCCACGAGAAGTTCTCGATGAGCGCGGCGCCCACCGCGATGAAGATCCCGCGCATGATGAGCGCGATGACGATGCCGATCATCAGCACTTTCTGCTGGTAGATCTTCGGCACCGCAAACCCCGTCATGACGATGAGGAAGACGAACAGGTTGTCGATCGACAGGGCCTTCTCGGTGAGGTAGCCGGCGAAGTACTCGCCGCCGAAGTCCCACCCCGAGACGAGCCCGATTCCGACGCCGAACAGCAGCGCGAGGCCGATGTAGAAGGCCGACCATCGGGCGGATTCGCCCAGGGTCGGCTCGTGGGGCTTGCGGACGTGCGCGTAGAACTCGTACACGAAGAACGCGATAGTGACCGCGATCGTGATGAGCCAGACCGTCAGGGTGACGTTCACAAGGGACTCCTGCCTTGGCGTGATGATCAGATCTACGCCAAGGTCTTCTCCATCCCCGTTGCCGAGAACCGGTGACCCGGGACGCGAGAGCGTCCGTAATGACGAGCCGACCGTGGTGGAGTACTCCCCTTGGTTACACGCGACGATACCGGAAGGGCATTTCCTGTTTCTGGGAAGGCGCTGGGAAGCCGTACCTCTCTCGCGGCCGCCGGGCCGGCGATCTCGTGGTCACGCGTCGATGACCAGACGCGAACCGAGAGCACGCGAAATGCAGATCATCATCGTTCCGGTGTCACGCCCGCACAGCACCGAGTCTCGATGATCGACGTCTCCCTCGATAACCCTGGTCTCGCAGGTTCCGCAGATCCCCTCCTCGCAGGAGGCGAAGACGTCCCCTCCGGCGGCCTCGGCCACTTCGAGGATCGTCTGCCCGGGTTCGACCATCACGGTGATCCCGGTTCGCGCCAAGTGCACCTCAAACGGTCGATCCTCGCTGAGGTCGGCTGTCGTGTCAGCGGCCGCGGCAAACCGCTCCAGATGACCCTCGACACCCTGCAATGCACAGGTCTCTTCGAACTCTTTCATGAGTCTGGCCGGCCCGCAGCAGTACAGGCCCGCGCCGGGAGCGGTCGAGGACAGCACCGCCCTGAGATCAATACGTCGCCCGTGGGCACTCGGGTAGAGCATGACGCGGTCGGGATACGCTTCCTGCAACGACGTGGAATACGCCATGGACGACAGGGAGCGCCCCGAGTAGTGCAGCGTCCAGGGAATCCCGCGAGCCTCGACCGCCTCGATCATAGGCATCAGGGGCGCGATTCCGATCCCGCCAGCGATGAACACGTACTCGTCAGACTCACCCAGCGGAAAGTAGTTGCGAACAGCAAGAATGCGCACGGGGGTACCCACGGCGAGCTCGTGCACGGCAATCGACCCGCCCCGGCTCGCCTGCTCTCGCAACACGGCGATTCGCAGCTCGCGACGCCGGTGATGCGGCCCGCACAGCGAGTATTGCCGAATCTTGCCGTTGGGCAACTCGAGATCAATGTGCGCACCCGGATCCCACGGGGGCAGGTCGGTGTCGGCGGCGAAGGTCACCGCCACGATGGCGTCTGCCACGCGTGCCACCTCGGATACGACGGCTTCGTAGATGACACGGTCGGACGCTGCCAGTTCGGTGGTGCTCATCGAGAGCCTGCCTGCACCTCGGAGCGAACCGCTTGCAGAAACGGCGTCGCCCACACCCGGTCGGGGGGAACGAGGGAGCTCTCGGCGGCCAGTTCGGCGAGGATGCGGCGGTACTCGACGGTCATTCGGTCGGTGCGGGTGTGCATCTCTGTCTGGATCTCCAGCGGAAACTCAGGGCGGATCGACTGCAGAAGGTTGCGGTCCTCGTCCTGGATCTGGCGGTCGAGGGCAACGATGCCAGCTTGCTTCTCGGCGTCAGGAGCGTCGTTGCGTGCGATGAACTGGCAGAACAACGTGTGTTCGTCATCGACGGGCGTCGCCATCTTCATGAGCACGTGATTGACACCGTTCTCGTACTCCATCTTGTCCCGGAAGACGAACGGCTGAACGAGCTCCGAGTTCGTAACCCGCTCGGTGTACTCCCCTTCCAAACCGATGTTGCGCCGGAGCGCCTCGGTAACGCGGGCCCGGTAGGTGACGCGAGAGGTCAGGTGGTGACCGTCGCGCGTCACGACCATGTTGTTCATCTTGGGTGCTGACGAGTCGCCAATCGAGTTCTTGTGCGTCCACGCCACGTGGGAGACGTCGAGCGCGTTGTCGATGATGCGCGGCGCGGATGCATCCCACAGCTCGAGGATCTCGTAGATCACGGTGTATGCCGGATCCTCGGCCTCGGGAAGGTCGGGGATGTTTGCGCGCGGCATCCCGGGGCACACCCAGACGAAGCCGTACTTCTCCGCCACGAGCACCGACAGGGCTCGCGCGCGGGGAGGGATGGGCTTGTCGTCGTCATTCTGGGGAATGCGCGTGCAGGCTCCTGTGGCATCGAAGGACCAGCCGTGGTACGGGCACACGATGTCGCCGTTTTCGACCCATCCCTGCGATAGGCGGGATCCCCGGTGTGGGCACTCGTCGAGGGCGGCGCCGACGAGGCCCTTGCGGCCGCGCCAGAGCACGTAGTCGTCGCCGAGCAGGCGCACGCGGGTCGGCTTATTGGTGACGTCGGAGGAGTAGGCGACGATGTACCAGAACTCCTTGAGCGCGGGGACTTGGCTGACAAGCATCGGTCTACCTTTCGTGATCGGGGTCGGAGGGGATCGGCGTAACGGGAAGCGCACCCGTGCGGCGCACCCATTCGGCCATGCCGGCGGCAAGCTCGTCGGCAGTGACCAAGGGAAAAAGGGCGCATCGCCGCGGGGCGATGGGCCGAACGGCAAAGCGCAGGGGTCCGAATTCGTCGGAACCGGTACGGACGCCGCCCACCGCCTCTTCGCTGGCGCCCAGGGCTGCGGTGATCTCCGGTGCGGCGGCGTCGATGATCTGCTCGCGCAGGAAAACGTCGGTGGCACCGAGCTCGGGCGCCGTCCCGGGAACCTCGTCCGGGCACCCCCAGACCAATCCCCCCGCAACGACAGTGGACAAGACGGCGACACTGCCCATCCCGCGGGGCACGACGTCTTCGCCGAGGGCGGGGATGCGGGCGCAGGCACCGTCACGGCGATACGACCACCCGTGGTACCCACACTCGAGTACCTGGCGACCGCCAGGTCCGGGTGCGACTTTCCCCGCCGATAGCGGCACACGTCGATGGGGGCACACGTCGTGGAGCGCGGAGACCTCACCGTCCAGCTCAACCAGGGCCCAGGGGCGGCCCGCGAGGGTGACCGGTACGGGAATCGGCATCGCAGCGCGAAGCTCCGATATGGGAGCGAGCGGGACCCACCCCACCGCTACCTTGGGCTCGATCTCGAGCGGGCTCGGCGGCGATGCGCTCATGCCGGCACCGCCTCGGTGTCGGCGGCCCGGGCCAGGCCGCATTCCTCGAGGAAGTCGAGGAGCGTTCTGCGCATCTCGACACTGGCGCGATCGGCGCGCGTGTGGAACTCGGATCGCACGGACAGACACAGCCGGGGATCCGGCATCCGCGACACGATCGTGAGGTCTTCATCAAGCACGCGGCGAGAGAAGGCGACCTGCTCGTCGAGCCCGGGATCGTCGGCGGGCACGATGACCGTGACATACACGCGCGTGGAGTCGGCCGCTTCGGGCTGACAGCTGATCGTCGCCGCGGCACGGGCGCCATCGGTGGGAAAGTACATCTGCAGGTGGCAGATATAGGGCGGCCAGTAGGTGTAGGTCGCGATACGGCGCTCGCCGAAGCCACCGTCGCTGTTGCGGCGCCCCTCCTGGATGATCGTGTCATGCTCGAGCTGCACGAAGTCCCCGCGGGCGGTGATCCGGTACCCGTCATCGGTGACCGGACGTGAGCGTCCGAACGACTGCCGGTGCAGGTAGGAGAAATGCGTGACATCGAGGAAGTTGTCGATGACGATTCCGGCGCCCACCCTGGTCTGCCGGGTGAGGACCTCCGACTGGTAGGTTTCGTCGAACCACTCAGGGTAGTCAGCAACAGGAGCGACGGGTGGCTCGAGCGCGGCCCAGACCAGGCCGTAGCGCTCGGTCGTCTCGGCCGCGGATCCGTCGAGGATCTCGATGCGATCCGCATCGGCCTCGCGCATCCCGTGCCCGGTCCACGCTCGGTTGCCGCCACGGCGAACCCTGACGGTTTCACCAAGCAGACGGGTGGTCCAAGCCTCCGGGCCGATGTCGGCGGATCGTCCGATCGGATGCCACGCACGACGAAGACGCGGATCGTCGTTGTCGAGCAGCACGGGGATCGATTCGATCATGGTCACCTCCGATACTTCGTGCCTTTAGTATGTGGATACTTAACGCGTTCAGCGTTTAGGGTAATCAGTGCCTGTTACACAGGTGTTTCGATCCCGACCGAACGATGCGAGAGCGAACGGGAAGATGCCGGCGGCCCCCTTGACCGACACAGACACTGACGCGGATTTCCGCGACGCGCTGCGCGCCCACTCGGCCGGCCGCAGCCTGGGCTTCATGCTGTGGCACACCACACTGCGCTGGCAGCGGGGCGTGGATGCTGCCCTCAGCGCATACTCGCTCACCCACGGTCAGTTCCTCTTGCTCACCTCGGCGTGGTGGCTCGGGCGCGAAGGGGCGGAGCCGAACCAGCGTCGCGTCGCCGAGCATGCGGGCGTCGGCGAGGTGATGGCCTCGCAGATCATCCGGCTGCTGGAGCGCGACGGGCTTATCGAGCGCGACGTTCACCCCGACGACCCGCGGGGCAAGGCACTGCGGGTCACCGACCGCGGACGTGAGCTCGCCGAGAAGGCGGTCGTCGCCCTCGACGCGTGGGACGCGGATTTCTTCGGCGCGATCGATGACCAGAGCGAACTGCTGGCCTCGCTCCAGGCCCTCGCAGGCCGGCGTAACGACGCGCGCTGACCCGATCATGCGCGTGCTCCTTCCAGCCACGCTTCGATCGCGGGCAGTCCGAGGTCGCGGGTGTCTTGCGGTGCCGCGGATGCCATCAGTGAGGTCCGCGCGAAGTTCGCGAGGATCTCGGGTCCGAATCCGAAGGCGTCGCGCGCCAGTTCGTACTCGGTCAGGATGTCGCAACCGAAGTTCACGGGATCGTCGGCGTTGAGGCTGACGGCGACCCCCGCCTCGACGAGCGCGGGGAGCGGGTGATCCGCCAGAGAGGGGACCGACTCCAACACGACGTTGGATGTCGGGCACACATCCAGACATACCCCACGACGCTGCACGAGCTCGACGACGGCGGGGTCCTCGATTGCGCGGATCCCGTGCTGGATGCGGTTCGCCCCGAGTAGTTCGATACTCGCGCGCACACTGTCGGGGCCGGCGAGCTCTCCGGCATGCGGAGTGCGCAACAAGCCTGTGCCGTCGATGACGGCGAAGGCGTCGACGAAGTCTGCCGCCGGGAAGCGCGACTCGTCGTTGTGCAGCCCGAGCCCGACAACTCCGCGTCCTTCCCAGCGGGCCGCGATCCGCGCCTGCACGACGGCATCGGCAGGGCTCTCGTTGCGGTTGATCGCCAGGATCCAGCCGATCCCCACACCCGTTCGAGCCGTGGCGGTCGTCGAGGCATCGATCAGGATCTCCAGTGTCTGTTCGTCGGCGCCGATGAAGGAGCGGTGAAGCGGGAGCCAGACGGCAGGCTCGATCCACACGCAGCCCTGTGCCGCGGCATCCTCCGCCATCTCCCCGACCATGCGGATGAGGTGGGCCGGCGTACGCATGACATCGACAGCCGCCTGACACAGCTCATCGAACTCGATGAACGACGTGAAGTCGGTCATCCGCGGGGTTGGACGCCCGAGTTCGAGGGCGAACTCGTCAAGCGTGGTCTGGCGGATGCTCTCCTCGAAGTGCAGGTGCAGATGCGCCTTGGGCAGCAGACGCAGGTCGCGTGGGGATGTCTCAGGCACGAGCGAACTCCTTTCCGACGGCGGCCGGCGCGGTGCCCTTGCCGACGAATGTGGCCAATGCCACCAGCGCGAGGATGTAGGGCATGGCAAGAAGTAGGTCATGCGGGATGTCAGGGGCGACGATCTGCGAGCGCAGGGCGAGCGCGTCGGCGAGACCGAAGACGACGCACGCCGCGACACCGGGCCATACCCGCCACTTGCCGAACACGAGCGCCGCTAGCGCGAGATAGCCTCGCCCTTGTGTCATCCCGGCTTGGAAGGCATCGAGGATGACGATCGAGAGGTATGCCCCGCCGAGTGCAGCGAACGCGCCCGATAGCGCCACGGCGACAAATCTGGTGCGCACGACGTCAATGCCGGCAGAGTCGGCCGATTCCGCCGACTCCCCACACGCGCGCAGCCGCAGGCCGGTGTCGGTGCGAAACAACACCCACCACACGCCGACCACCAGGACGAACGTGCCGTAGTCGACGAGCGTGAGTTCGCGAAAGAGCTGACCGACCACCGGGAGCTCGGAAAGACCAGGCACGACGAACGGCGGGATCTTGGCGACCGAGGGCGTCGTGCCGTCCGTGCCCCAGATGATCGGGACCAGGGCGGCGGTGAGGCCCGCGCCTACGAGGTTGATCGCGGTCGAGGCGACGACCTGGTTCGCCCGCAGGGTGACCGTCAGCAGCGCAAGGGCCGCGCCCGATATCAGGCCCGAAACCGCCGCTGCGGCGAGGCCGAGCCAGGGGTCTCCCGTCAGGAAGGAGAAGACGACCGCCGTCAGCCCACCCACCAGCATCATGCCCTCCAGCGCGATGTTCATCACGCCGCTGCGTTCGCTGATGAGCCCGCCCAGCAGGGGGAGAATGATCGGCACCGCCAGGTGGATCGCGGCGATCACCAATGACATGCTCAGGATGCTCATCGCGTCGCCTCCGTCTCTGCCAGGCCGTGGGAGATGGCATCGTCAGGATCGGCGAGAGGTACCGGGACGACCGTCGCCAGAACTCGATCCAGATCGTCAGGCGAGGGGTTCGGCCGTGTCCGCGCTTTGCGCGCGCGCAGGCGACGCAGAAGGCGCAGGATGGCCGGTTGAGCGGCGACGAATCCGACGACGAGCCCCGAAACGACCCCGACCATCTCACGACTGACGCCGGCCTGGGCCTGAAGGTAGACGGCGCTGGAGTCCAGCGTGCCGAAGAAGAGGGCCGCGGCGGCGATGCCGACAGGTGACAGGGCGCCCAGGAGCGCGACAGCGATCGCATCGAACCCGTACCCGGGCGAGAAGGCGTCGAAGTAGCGACCGAACAGACCGAGGACCTGTACGGCGCCGGCCAATCCCGCCAGCGCTCCCGAGAGAAGCATCGCGCGCAGGATGGTCTGCGGGACGGAAATGCCCGCGCCACGTGCGGCGCGCGGGTTCGCTCCGGTCAGTCGCAGCGAGAACCCACCAGGCGTGCGGTACAGGTACCAGGCGACGGCGATGACCAGGACAATCGCGAGGATCAGTCCCGCATGCAGTCGCGTGCCCGGAACGAGGATCGGCAACCGGGCCTCGATCGGGATCTTCTCCGTGGCCGAAGGCTGGCTTGACGAGACGAATGGTCCGCTCGGGGAGACAAGAAAGGTCGAGAGGTTGAAGGCGATGTAGTTCATCATGATCGTCGTGACGACCTCGTGGACACCGCGGTAAGCCTTCAGCAGCGCCGGGATCAGCGCCCACAGTGCACCGCCGGCTGCGCCCGCTGCGACGCACACCACGATCAGGATCGGTCCGGGAAGCGGGAGTGTCGCCCCGACAATGCCGGCCGAAAGCGCGCCGACGACGAGCTGCCCCTCGACGCCGATGTTGAACAGGCCCGCATGGAAGGCGAGCGCCACGGCAAGACCCGATATGAGCAGCGGGACGGTCTGGACAAGTGTCTCGGCTGCGGCGATAGGGGATCCCCAACTGCCGGCGATCAGCGCGTCCAGGGCAAGCGCGCCGTCGCCTCCGGAGAGATAGACCAGCGGCAGGGAGACGATCACAGCGGCAAGAACGGTGAGGACGAACGAGAGAATCCGGCCGGCCGCGGTTCCGCCGGCTGCAGCGGCACGAGCGAGCACCTCCGCCCGCCACCCGTTGTGCCCACGACGGTTGATCTCCAGGCTCTCCCGGAGCAGCTCCTCATCGATGCGCGTCCGACGAGACGATACACGGGCGCTCACGCCGCCTCCTCGCCGCCGGCCGCTCCAGACATCCAGGCACCCAAGCGTTCGGGGTCGGCACGGTCGGTAGCGACCTCTCCCACGAGCACTCCCTGCCGGATCACCACGATCCGGTCCGAGATGGCGAACACCTCCGTCAGATCCAGGCTCAGCAGCAGCACCCCGGCTCCCGCGGCACGTAACTTCATCAGAGCCTCGTGAACGGCCGTGGTCGAGGCGATGTCGAGGCCACGCGTGGGCTGCGCGGCGATCATGAGGCGTGGGGCTCGGGCGAGTTCGCGACCGACGACGAGCTTTTGCTGATTACCTCCCGACAGGCTGCGCATCGGCGCGTCGGGACCGGGCGTTCGGACGCTACGGTCCCGGATGATGGCCTCGGCGAGCCGGCGACGCTTGGCCTTGGACAGCCACAGCCGGGTGGGGGCGAACGGCGCACCGGTGGTGAACCCGATACTCGCGTTGTCGATGAGGGACATCTCCTCTGCGACAGCTTGTGCGTGCCGATCCTCGGGGATGTGCGCCAATCCGGCACGCAACCGGGCGAGCGTCGAACGCCCGGCGAGCTCGGCGCCGTCGAGAACGATCGATCCGGCCTTGGCGCGGACGACGCCGGTGAGCAGATCGACCAGTGCGCTCTGACCGTTGCCTTCCACGCCGACGACAGCCACGATCTCCCCTCCCGCAACCTCGAGGTCGACCGGTCCGATCCGGCCACCATCGGTGAGCCCTCGCACCGAGAGCACAGGTGCAAGCTCTCGTGGATGCCGCTCGGGCACCGTGGGGCGTTCACGACCGATCATGAGGTGGACGAGGTCGGCCTCGACGCCGGCGCGGGATATCGCATCCATGTCCGCTCGGTCTATCTCCCGAGTGCCGACGACCTTCCCGTCTCGAAGGACGGTTACTCGGTCGCACAGGCGCAGGATCTCGGGGAGCTTATGACTGATGAGGATCACCGTCGTCCCATCGGCGCGCAGCCGCTCCAGCAGCGCATAGAGCTCCTCTGCCTCGGGCGGCGAGAGGGCGGCGGTCGGTTCGTCCAAGACGAGGATGGTCGCACCCGCCCAGAGGGCCTTGACGATTTCAACCTTTTGTCGAGCCCCCACGGACAGGTCCTGGCACCGAGCGTCGGCGTCCAGCCCGAACCCGAAGCGCTCAGAAAGCTCGCGCGCGCGTTCACGCGCCGCAGACAGTGGGAGCGGGGCGAGCCAGCGTCGCCAGAGTGCGCGGGAGTCGCGCCCGAGGATCAGGTTCTCGACGACAGTGAACGGCCCCACGAGACTGAAGTGCTGCTGGACCATTCCGATGCCCTGGGCAAGGGCGTCCGCTGACGAGCGCAGCTCAACGCGTTTGCCGTCGATCTCGATCGTGCCCTCATCGGGTCGAATCATGCCGAACAGGATCTTCATGAGGGTCGACTTACCCGCACCGTTTTCGCCGAGCACGCCGTGCACCGTTCCCGCGCGCACGGCAAGATCGATGCCGTCGTTGGCCGTCACGGCGCCGAAGCGCTTGGTGATGCCCGCCAGGCGTACGGCGGTTGCGCTCATCGTGCTCTCCTTGCAGATCGTGGGAACGGGGCGGTTCGGCGGAGGGGCCGCGGGGACCCCTCCGCCGAATGATCAGAGTGCGGGCGCCGTGAACTCTGCGAGTTCCTCGGGCGTTGCAGGGGGGACCAGTGTTCCGTCCGAGATTGCGGTCGTGGCGGTGTCGACGACGGTCAGGATGTCGGACGAGAGGGAGTCGATGTTCTCCTGGCACAGGCCCACCCCGCCGTCTGCGAGGCCCAGGGTGACGGTGCCACCCTCGAAGGTGCCTTCGGCGGCCGCGGTGTTTTCTCGGAGTACTGCACCGGCGACATCCTTGACGGCCGACGTGAGGAAGTTGTCGGGGGCCAGATCTACCTTGCAGGTGTCGGTGCTCACGACCCAATGGCCGTCACCGAGTTGCTTGGCCGCGTCAAAGACGCCGATCCCGCCGCCGCCGGCGACATCCATCACGATGTCAGCACCCTGGTCGTAGAACCCGAGGGCAAGCTCCTTGGCCTTGGCCGAGTCGGCGAAGCTGCCGACATAGGCTGCCGTGACGGTTGCATCGGGGTTGACCGATTCGATCCCCGCAGCGAAGCCGGAGTAGAAGCGCTGTACGGCGGGGATCTCCATTCCGCCGACAAAGCCGATCGTGTCGCTCTCCGTGGTCAGGCCGGCGACGATCCCCGCGAGGAATGCGGCCTCTTGCTCCTTGAACAGCACCCCCGCGACGTTAGGCAGGGGGGTGCCAGCCTCATCGAGAGCCTCGGAGTCGATGATCGTGAACAGTTCGTCGGGGTTGGCCTGGGCGACCTCGACGATCGCGTCGGCCAGGAGGAAGCCAACGGCGGTCGTCACCGTCGACCCGGTGCTGATGGCCTGCTGCAGGTTGGTGACGTACTGCGACTGATCGGAGGACTGCAGGACTTGGGCCTTGCCGCCCAACTCCTCGGCGCTCTGGTCGATTCCGAGCTTGGCGAGGTCATTGAACCCCTTGTCGCCGAGCCCGGCCTGGTCCGTGACCATGGTCCAGACGAACTCGTCTGCGGATTCGGTGGCGGTGGGCGTGCCGGATGACGAGCAAGCCGTCAGTGTCAGTGCGCTCGCCGCGACGACGGCGAACAGGGTCAGGGACGCGCGGCGGATACCAGCGCGGCGGATGTGGGTCACAAGTACTCCTCGAGATCGTCGGGTGGGTTGTCGGTGGTGCGAGGGGTGGTGCGGGGATGTGACAGGTGGTGCAGGCAGGGCGCGGTCATTGACCGGCCCAGCCCGTGAACGCCCCGAGGCGCGAGCCTGCGCGCGGTTCGCGCGCCCGTTCGAGGGCAACCACGACCGCGGTCGCAGCGTCCGGGACGAAGCTGAGGGGCGTCACGCGACGGTCATCGAGCCAGACGCCCTCATCGAGGGTGGGCCCGAGTCGGTCCGCCCACCCGGTGGTCCCCTGAACGATGACGGTGGGGACGCCGGAGTCGTATGCGATCGTGACCTCGTTGAGTGTGCCCACTCCGCCGCCGACCATGACTATCGCGTCGCAGCAGCGCGCGGTCAGCACGTTACGGATGGTGCCCATGCCGGTCGGGAAGACGAGAGTGACGTACGGGTTCGCTTTGGCAGGGTCGGCGTAGGGCAGGAACCCGATGGTCAGGCCGCCCGCTTCGAAGGCGCCCTTGCACGCGGCCTCCATGACACCCCCCGTCCCGCCCGAGACCAGCGCCGCGCCGGCTTCTGCCACGCCGCGCCCGACTGCTTCGGCTACCTCCAGGACATGCGGCGGTAGGTACTCGCCCTCGCGCCAGCTGCGTCCGATCACACCGATCTTGATCATCGAAGCCCTCCGTGAAGAATGTCGTCGACCGGCCGCACGGCTGCGGCCAGTCGTGCCGCGCGTTCGGCGACGTCGTCGGGGTCGACCTGCAGGAGGTCGAGAGGATCGACAGCGGCGACGGCGAACGATGCACTGGCCGCGCCCAGAGCTGCGGCGGCAACGATGTCGAGCCCTCGGGCGCGTCCGACGAGGAAGCCGCCGCAAAACGCGTCACCGGCACCGGTCGGATCCAGCGGCCGGTCGGGGTGCGCAGGCACGCGCCACCGGCGCTGGCCTTCGGCGATGAGCACGCCGTCCGCTCCCGATTTCAGCACGATCGATCCGGCTCCCGCAGCCGACAGCCGCTCGATTGACTCGGGTACCGACGCGCCTGGATCGATGACGTCGAGGTCGGAAGTGCTCGGCAGGAACACATCGATGTGGGCAAGCGTGGGGCTCAAGCGCTCGTAAGGGGCTCCGATCAGGTCGGAGCGGGCGGGGCAGTCGGTGTGCAGCGTGCCCGGGGCCTGTGCAAGGGCAGTGACCAGGGCGCGATGACGCACCAGGGGAAGCAACGGTAGATGCCAGTGCGTGACCTCGTCGATCCAGGACTGCGGCACGTGCTCGGGGGTGGGAGCGCCGAGGACGAGCGTGTCGGGATCCCCCGTGGTGTCGATGAACTGCACCCGCGTCGAGGCGGGTAGGTGCGCGATCAGGTCCTCGGGGACGGGCTGGATGCGTCCGCCATCGGGCAGGTGCGCAAACGTCAATCGCACCGGATGGGGCCGCGCGATGCGCGTGATCGCCGAGACGTCGATCCCGGCGTCGGAGATCCTTTGGATGACCTCGTCGGGATAGTCCTCGCCGACGATGGTCACCACCCGGGGCGCTGCGCCTGCGATGAGCGCACCCAGGCTCGACCAGAGGGCGTTACCGCCGACCTTGCCGGTCAGGGGACGACCGTCGGGCGCGATGACACTGTCGAAACTGAAGGAGCCGCAGATCGCGATGGTGGAGCTCATGTCTCCATGTTGTTCATTGTTGAGCAATGCTCAAAGCCAGAAGCAAGTCTGTTTACATGACCTTTACGTTGGTAATCTCTTTGTCACAATCAGCCGTCCCCAATGGACAAAGATGGTGCAGAGAAGGGGGTGGGTCATTGTCAGACGAATCGGCGCTCGCGATCGGCCCCGTCCGTGATCGCAGACCGCTCTCGGTGCAGGTGTACGACCGACTCGTGGGGGCCCTGCGAAGCACTGCACGGCCGGGCGACATCATCCCGCCCGAGATCGAGCTCGCCGCCGAGCTGGGCGTCAGCCGAACGGTCCTGCGGGAAGCCTTGCGGCTGCTCGAGGAGGACGGCGTCATCGAACGGGCTGCGGATCCGCGACGACGCCAGCTAGCCCATCCCGGGGCACGGCCGCCGGCCTACAATGCACCGATCGAGGAGATGCTGCGCACGCACGGGCAGCTCTCTGTGGAGGTGGTGCGCACCGAGCGCGTCAGTTCGACGAACTGGAGTCGCGCGCTGCTGGAACTCGCCGATCCGGATGAGACGCTGCTGTGCCGCGAGAGCCTGCTCACGGTCGACAGCGAACCGGTCGCGTCGGCCCTGGAGTTGGTCCCCACCCGCGAGGGGGCCGCGCCGCTCGCCCTGGTCGAACAGGCCGCAGGTCAGCCCCAGTCGCTGTTGTCGGCACTCGGCGCGCAGTTTCGCGCCCGGTGTGCGCCGTCGTTCTGGCGGATGGGCGCCGCCGGATCAGCGGGATCGCGCACGGGCTTCCGTGAGGTTCCCCGCGGTCACCTCACGAGCCTCACGACCGTCCTCAGTCGCGGAGGCCGGCCTGTGTTCCTCGCGAAGTACCTGATCCGGTTGGATGCAGCGATCCTGGTCGTCGGCGACGACTCGGACGGCCCCGACTCACTGACCCTCGACGCCCTCTGATCCACGCCCTCCCCGGCGCGCCTCGGGCGAGAGCCCAGGCGGGGTCCATCCCTCGTTTCGGGGGTCGATGCTCGTACCGGGGGCAACAATGGCATCGATCGCGTCCAGGGCTGGGGCATCCAGGGCGGTATCGGCGGCTGTGAGCAACTCGGTCAGCTGCTCGGGAGTGCGCGGTCCGATCAGCACCGAGGTGATGCCGGGGTGCTCGCCGACCCATCCCAACGACAGTTCGGTGAGGGTAAGGCCAGCGTCATCGGCGACGCGGCGCAATTGCTCGGTCACGGCGAGCTTCCGTTCGTCGTCCGCGCGCACGAACGGGTTGCCCTGGGCTGCACGGCTGCCCGCCGGTGGCTCAGCGCCGCGTCGGTACTTTCCGGTAAGCCACCCCCCATTGAGTGGTCCCCATGCGATCACGCCGATCCCATGGCTTTCCGCGGCGGGCAGGACGGCGCGCTCGATCCCACGGACAAGAATCGAGTACGGCGCCTGCTCGCTCGTCATCGGAGCCGCGCCTGTTCGCTCGGCCACCCACTGCGCCTCCACGAGCATCTCGGCAGGAAACACGGATGACCCGCTCCAGCGGATCTTGCCCGCCGCACGCAGTCGCTCCAAAGCGGTGACGGTCTCCTCGAGCGGGGTCGCCGGATCCGGCCGGTGCAGCTGATAGAGGTCGATCCGATCGGTTCGGAGCCGCCGCAAGCTGTCGTCGACCGCCCGCTCGATCCACCGGGCGGACGCGCCGGCGCGCGTCGGATCACCGCCCATGGGAAGTCCGACTTTGGTCGCAAGGACCACATCGTCGCGACGAGCACCGAGCACGCGGCCGAGGAGCTCTTCGACGGCACCGTCGCCGTAGACATCCGCTGTGTCGATCAGCGTGATGCCGGCATCCAGCGCGGCATGCACGATCCTTGTTGCGGTGCGCTCGCCCTCATGGAGCGGAAGCGACATCGTCCCGAGCCCGACGCTGCTCACGACCGGCCCTCGTGTACCCAATGCTCGTGTGCGCATCGTCATCCCCTCTTGCCGTGTGTTACGGCTGCGTAAATAGATCCACGTGTGGACTGGACATTGATCAACAATGAACAATACTGAGGTCGGTCATGAATCGGAAGGAGCAGGAGATGGACCGGATCTACGTCGGCGTCTTCGAGATGTTCGGCTCACCCAGCGCTCGGGGTGTGAGCGCATGGACGCACCCGCGCAGCGACCTCACCCGCTTCCACGATGTCGCGCACTGGGTCGATCTCGCGCGGACGCTGGATGAGGCCGGCTTCGACTGGCTGTTCTTCGCCGACTCATTCGGGTACCCGACGGTCGGTGGACAGATGGTGGATGCCGCCGCCCGCTGGGGCATCAATTTCCCCCTGCTCGACCCCCAGCTACTCCTGCCGATCCTCGCCGCGAACACCCGCGACATCGGGCTGGTCGTTACCGAGACGACGGGGCTGCATCATCCGTTCGAGACGGCCCGACGCTTCGCGACGCTGGATCACCTGGCCGACGGCCGTGTGGGGATGAATGTGGTCACCGGCAGCATCCAGAACGTCGTGGCAGATCTGTTCGGCCACGAGCGCATGCGCGAACACGACATGCGATACGACATGGCGCAGGAGTATCTCGATCTGGCCCGTCGCTACTGGGAGGAATCGTGGGAGGACGGCGCCCTGGTGCAGGACCCGTCGACGCCTGTGTATGCCGACCCCGCGCGTCTTCACCGCATCGAGCACGACGGCCGGTTCTACCGCTCGTCGGGCTATCTGACAGTCGACCCCTCTCCGCAGCGCACGCCGGTCATCTTCCAGGCGGGATCCTCGGGGCGGGGTAAGGAGTTTGCCGCGGCAAACGCCGACTGCGTGCTGTTGCAAAGCGCCGATCCCGCACAGATGGCGGCGAACATTGCCGACATCCGGGCGCGCGCCGCGGCGCACGGTCGCGACCCGCGCAGCATCCGGGTCGTTGCGACGCAGTCGTTCTTCGTCGCCGAGGACGCGCGCGACGCGCAGCGCCTGCGCGATCAGTTCCGTGACGCGCAGACGATCGAGGTGGCTGCGGCGATGTTCGTGTCCAACACGGGCATCGACCTGCTCGCGCTCGACCCTGACAAGCCTCTCTCGCAGGTGCCGCTCGATGACGTCGTGGGCCAAATGGGCCAGAGCAACATCGATCGCTTTGTGGGCCCGGACGGCGAGGGACCCACCGTCGCCGAGATCCTTGAGCAGCTGCGCGTGCGCGGCATCCGCGGATCGCAGATCGTCGGCACGCCCGAGCAGGTCGTTGATCGCATCGAGGATCTGCTGGCGGCGACCGATCTCGACGGGTTCATGCTGGACCCCCTCTTTGGCGGCGAGGACGTGCGGGACTTTGCCCGACTGGTCATGCCCGAGCTGCGCCGGCGGGGCCGAATCCCCGAGGCAGGAGTGGGCGGCACGCTGCGCGAACGGCTCTTCGCCGCAGATACCGCGACACCGCGCCTCTGAGTGTTGCTCGCCCTGAGAGAGCCATGACGACGACCGCGATCCGAAATGCGACAATCCTGGCCGAAGCTGGGGAGATCGTCGGCGATGTGCTCGTCGTGGGCGACACCGTCACGTCCGTGGGGCCGCGGGTCACCGGCTCGGTGGACCGCGAGATCGACGGCACCGGCGCGATCGTCACCCCGGGGCTCGTGCAAACGCACGTGCATCTGTGTCAGACCGCCTTCAGCGGGCTTGCCGAGGACCTCGACGTCATGCAGTGGCTTGACCGTTGGATCTGGCCGCTCGAGCAGCTGCTCACGGCTGGCGATCTCGCGGTGTCAGCGCGCTGGGGCATCACCGAGATGTTGCTCTCAGGGACAACCACCTTCCTCAGCATGGAGACGGCCCATCACACGGATGCCGCCTTCGAAGCGGCAGTCGAGCTGGGGGCCCGCGCGACGATCGGCAAGGCGATCATGGATCGTCGCGAGCCCGGTACGGACCTCATCGCCGAATCGACGAAGGAGGCGTGGACCGATCTGTTGAGGCTGACGCGCACGTGGCACGGCGCTGCTGAGGGGCGCGTGCGCGTGGCGATATCGCCGCGCGCACCGAGCGCAGCGACCGAGCAGCTCTGGGCGGATGCCCTGGAGCTCGCGATCCGCACCGACGCAGTCGTGCACACGCACGTGAACGAGAATCGCCGGCAGGCCGAGGGAGTCGCCGCCGAAAACGACGCGCGAGATGTGCGGTATCTCGACCGACTCGGCGCTCTGACCCGGCGCACCGTGCTCGCCCACGGCGTATGGCTCGACGACGACGAGGTCGAGCTTCTGGCTCGGAGCGGTGCGACGATCGCGCACTGCCCCAGCGCCAACCTCAAGCTCGGCTCCGGCATCGCCGACATACCCCGCCTCCTCCGGCGGGGCGTCAACGTGGGCGTGGGTACCGACGGGGCGGCCTGCAACAACACCCTCGACGCGCGCACGGAAATGCGCCTCGCAGCCCTGTTGCACCGACGCCGCGGCGACGCGGCGGTCGTCAGTTCGGCGGACGCATTGCGGATGGCAACTCGCAACGGCGCTCGTGCCCTGGGGCTCGGCCCGAGGTACGGCACGTTGCGGCCCGGCGCGGTCGCAGACGTAGCCGTCTTCGATGCGCCACAGTTCGTTCCGGGCACGGGCGAGCGCGCGGTAGACCACCTGACCTTCTCAGGATCAGCGATGCGGGCGCGCACGGTCTTGGTCGGCGGCGCCGTGGTCGTTGACGAGTTCGACCTTGTACGCGCTCAGGCTCCCGCAATCCGACGTGAGGGTGCTGCCCTCCGGTCCGAGCTGCGGACGCGCCTGGCCAGCGGGATATCTCCGTCACGGTCAGCGTCCCCTTCGATCGCCCCGACCCGCGGCTAGTCGCCAGTGCCAGGGAAACGCCGTGGCCACCGCGGCACTATTCATCGGCGCCCTGCTGACGACCATCTCGTCCAGGGAAGCTAGTCGACCGCGGTTTCTTCGTCACCCCGGCAGCTCGGGTCCAGGCGCTTGCCGAGGACGCGGGTGATTCGGGCGAGATCGGCGAGATCCTCGTCGGAAAGCACGTCGATCACCAGTCGACGCACCGTCCCGATGTGACCCGGCGTTGCCCGCACGAGCTCGCGGCGGCCCGCCGATGTGAGGGTCACCTCGGTCACGCGCGCATCCGACGCCGACGCGCTCTTCTCAACGAGACCGCGCTTTTGCAGACGCGTGCACACGTGCGAGAGACGCGAGAGCGTGGAGTTCGTGGCCTCCGCGATCGCCGTCATCGAGGCTCTTGACTCCGGCGCCCATCGCACGAAGGTCAGTGCGGCGAACTCGAAGTGCGTCATCGAGGAATCGCGTTGGAGCTGCGAGTCGAGCTCGGCAGGAAGAAGCATGCAGACGCGGATCAGGCCGGTCCACGCCTCGGCCTCGCTCGGGCTCATCCGCGGAACAGGGAAGGTCATGGTCCACCTATCCTCGCTGCCGACGCCGGGCGTCAGCGCATCTCACGCGCCCGGTGCCTCCGGCGCGACAGTCAGCACCGTTCCCCAGGGATCGCGCAGGCGGACGGCATGGCCGTCATCCTCCACCCCGACGCCAGCATGGCGGGCCCGGTCAGCCAGGGAAAGGACGTCGTCGCGGACGGGCATCCGCAGGCGGACGTCGCCGAGGCCCAGCGATGCTGCGCGCGGCCCGGCACCCGCGCTGTGCCAGGTGTTCAGCCCGATGTGGTGGTGGTAGCCGCCGGCGGAGACGAACAGCGCGCTCCCGAGATCGAACGTGATGTCGAGCCCGAGGGTATCGACGTAGAAGCGGCGCGCCGTGGGGATGTCCCCCACCTGCAGGTGGACGTGCCCGACCGTGGCGTCTTCCGGTTCCGGGCGCTCGGTGTCGAAATGTGTGCGCAGGAACGCGTTCGGATCGATCGCGGTGTTGCGCGGCATCCACCCCGCGGGCATGTTCTGCCACTGCTCTGCGGGCCGGTCCCAATAGAGCTCGATACCGTTGCCCTCCGGGTCTTGGAAGTAGAACGCGTTGCTGAACGTGTGGTCGGTGGCGCCCTGGTAAATGTGAGACGGATGCTGCGCCATCTTCATGACGGCAGCCGACAGGCTCACTCGGTCGGGGAACGCGATGGCGGTGTGGTACAGCCCGGCACCCGATCGGTCGAACGGCGGCAGATCCGGCGTGTGCGTGAGCGTCACGACCGGAGTGCCAGAGCGGCCGAGGGTCGCGGACGCCCCGGACTGGTTGATCACGTCGAGCCCGATGGCGTCGCGATAGAACGCTGTCTGCGCGTCGAGGTCGCCGACCAGAAGCTCGACGGTGTCCATCCGCGTCTCATTTGCGGCGGCTCCCGGGGTCTGGAGCGCCTGCGGGCGCCAGGTGAGCAGGGTGCCTGTCATGACCACACCAGGAATCCGAGGATCGCCGCGGCGGCCGCCAGAGCCGCCAAGACGATGTTCGCCGGGATCATCTTGGCCTCGCCTCGACGCCCGTGGACGATCATCGCGCCGAGTTGGACCAGGACGAGCCCGATCGCGGCGACCGGCGCCAGGACCGGCGCGACTCCGGTGATGGGCGGCAGGATCAGTCCGACAGCACCGAGCACCTCGACAGCGCCGATGAGCTTGACGACGCCCGCGGGAGAGTCTGCGGCCCAGCCCATACCCGATGAGGCAAGTGCTTCCTGTGGGCGAATGAGCTTCGTCCCTCCGGCGAACAGATAGATGAGCGCTAGCAGGCCGGCGATGATCCAGTAGGCGATGAGCATGATGGTCCTCTCGTGGATGCCAGCGCGGGACCCCGCATCGGCAATTAATTGACGCAACAACTTTCAGGGGTGCGCCTATTCCGCAGGCTGGTGACGCTGCTGCGCACCGTGCGGACGGGCGAGCTGTTCGAGCTCCTGCGGCGCAAGAACGCCGGCCGCGCTCAGCACCTGAGGCTGGCTCCGCGCGTCTGTCAGCGACGCGTGCGCCGGCGACGTGGGCGTATCGAGGGGAGCCGCCCGAACAGCCGCCGCGGCCTGTCGGGCACGACCACCGGCACCGGGGCAGTCACGATCGCGTCGACCGCCAGCGATCCGTTTGTCGGTCCGACGATCGGGATGGGCGTGGTCGGTGTCGGTGCGAGCGGCGAGACCGGCATCCGCAGGAGTGCGCGCCGTGCGTGGAGGTACGCGGGCACGAGCACGAGCGTGGCACCGATCCAGGCGAGCGGGTTGCTCCAGACAACCCCGATGAACCCGAACATCGCGCCCAGCACGATCGCAGCCCCCACGCGCATGACGAGTTCCACGATCCCGGTGATGGTCGGGATCAGGGCATGCCCCAGCCCTTGCAGGGCGCCGCGGAGCACGAACAGGATGCCGAGTGCGGCGTAGCTGAAGGCGTTGATGACGAGCATCGCAGCCGCCATCGAGACGACATCCTCGGACCCGCGACCAACGAACAGCTCGACGATCTGGCTGCCGAAGGCGACGAGAACGAGACCGATCACGAGAGCGGCGATCGTCGAGATCAGCAGGGATTGCCTGACGCCGCGCAGGATGCGATCGGGTCGCCGCGCGCCGAAGTTCTGGGCGACGTACATCGACACCGCAAGCCCCAGCGACTGGAGGAGGGCTACAGCAAGCCCGTCGACCCGAGAAGCCGCGGTATAGGCGGCGACCTCGGCGGTGCCAAGCTCGTTCAGCCGCACCTGCACCGTCAGGGTGCCGATCGCGATGATCGACGCCTGGAAGCCCATCGGCAAACCGAGCCGCAGGTGGTCGATCACCTCCGCGCGTCGAAGTCGCCAGTCGGCGCGGTGCACATGGAGGGCAGGAACCCGCCGACGCACGTAGTCCAGGCACCAGATCACCGAGAGAGCCTGGGCGATGACGGTGGATGCCGCGGCTCCGGCGACACCCCACTGGAGGGGTCCGACCGTGACGATGACGAAGGCGACGTTGAGCGCACAAGCGATGCTCAAGAACACCAAGGGAGTGCGCGAATCGCCGATCGCCCGGATGATCGCCGAGAGGTAGTTGAAGAACATGATCGCGCCCGAGCCCAGGAAGCTCACCTGCGCGAACACCGCCGCTTGGGGAATCAGAGCTGGGGGCGTCTGCATCAGCACGAGGAGCGGTTCGGCGACCAGCGGCGCGATAACGGTCAGGACCACGGATGCTGCGGCCGTGAGCACCGTCCCGACAGCTACCGACCGGCGCACCCCTGCGGCGTCATGCGCGCCGAAGGCCTGCGCCGTCGGGATCGCGAAGCCCGTCGTCATTCCCCAGGCAAAGCCGAGCAAGAGGAACAGCAGGCTGCCCGTCGCGCCAACCGCCGCGAGCGCATCCACGCCGAGCTGGCGACCGACAACGATCGCGTCCACAAACTGGTAGAGCTGCTGCACGACGTTGCCGATCAGCAACGGTACGGAGAACAGAAGGATCACCCGCCAGGGGTGTCCGGTGATCAGGCTGCGCGCCATTCGTGCCCTCGAGTCGTGCGTCGAAGATGGGAAGACGGTGTCGTTGAGGGCACCACGATCCAGTGTATCGAATCGATTCGACACACTGGAAGGGAGGTCCGACGGTTCGCGCGGCGGCGAACTCCTGCAACCGGAGGCCAGGCCTTCCTAGGTCTCAGTCACGTCCCTGACGCTCTCTCATCCTCAATCGCCTCGTCTGGAACCCTGACACGGCACCGAGAACGAGACACACCGCGGCAAGCGGAACTGCGACCTGCCACCAGGAGTTGCCTGCGAGCAGGTTCGCGAACAAGATCAGCAGACAAAGGCCGTTCAATCCCAAGGCCACGTAGGCGTATTCAGCAGATGTCCACTTCCGCCGGTCGGATCGACGTGAACCGCTCGCGCTCACCGGGTTCCTTTCCATGTCGTGCCACTGATAGCCAATCCGGCCGTTGCCTATGCACGGATTCTGAACCCGCCCCGCTAACCCCGTTTGGATTCGGAGGCGAGGTGAGACAAATGGCCCACGGCCTCATCCAGAAGTTCTGCAACATGCTCGTCGTACAACACGTAGTGCACGTGACGTCCGTCCCGGCTTCCCTCCACGAGGCTGAGGTGTCGCAGCAGCCGCAGGTGGTTGGATACGGTGGTCTGTCCCGACCCCAGTTCTTCGCTGAGCTCTGTGACTGTGCTCGGCCGGGCGCGCAGCACGCTCAGGATACGCAATCGCACGGGTGAGGCGAGAGCCTGCATGATCTCCGAAAGTCGCTCGGCGTCCGCAACTGATAGCACGCCATCCGCTTCGTGCAGGATCTCATCAGTCATGGACACCATTCTGCCCCCGCCGAATACGATAATCATACACATTTACAACATATCATGATGTTGTGATGTATGGTGAACGCATGACAGGCACCTCTCGAACTGCAGCACCTTCCACAGACGCACATGAGCATGCGCATGGCTCGACACGGTGGGAGCTGTGGTTTGCGATCGCGTCCGGCGTGACGTACGCGGCCGGGATGATCACGGAGTTCGCGTTGGGGATGCCCTTGCTCGGGATGCCGCTGGCGTTCTTCCTCGCCACCTACTTCTTCGGCGGGTTCTTCACCTTCCGGTCGGCGATCACCTCGACGTTGCGAGGCAAGTTCGAGGTCGATTTCCTCATGCTCGTGGCCGCGATCGGCGCCGCACTGATCGGAAAATGGGCCGAGGGAGCGGTGCTGCTGTTCCTGTTCAGCCTGGGACACGCCCTGGAAGAGTACGCCCTGAGCCGGGCGAGCAAGTCCATCGAGGCCCTCGCGGAGCTCGCTCCTCGCACGGCGCTGGTCCGCCGCGACGGCGGGGAGCCGGTGGAGGTGCCGGTCGAGCAGATCGCGGTCGCGGACATCATCGTGATTCGCCCGAACTCACGAATCCCCTCGGACGGCTTCGTGATCTCGGGCGTCTCTGCCGTCGACCAGTCGGCGGTCACCGGCGAGTCCATCCCCGTGGAGAAGGAACCCGTCACCGATCCCGAGCGTGCGATGCGCACCATAGACACCCTGCCGGCAGCAAACCGAGTCTTCGCAGGAACCGTCAACGGATCAGGAGTGCTCGAGGTCGAGGTCACCGCCACGGCGGCCGACTCGACCCTGAGCAAAGTCGTCGAGCTCGTCCGGACCGCCGACCAGGCCACATCCCCGACCCAGCAGTTCATCGACCGGTTCCAGCGCTGGTACGTGCCCGCCGTGATCATCGGCGTCGCGGCCACCTTGCTGGTGGCGATGTTCGGGTTCGGGCAGCAGTTCAGCGACGCGTTCTATTTCTCGATGACCGTGCTCGTCGCCGCAAGTCCCTGCGCTCTCGCGATCGCCACCCCCGCAGCCGTACTCGCGGGGGTTGCCCGCGCCGCTCGCGCGGGCGTGCTCGTCAAGGGAGGCGCGCCCCTGGAGACCCTCGGTCGGGTCAAGGCGATGGCATTCGACAAGACCGGCACGCTCACCTGGGGCCTTCCCCGCGTCACCTCGGTCATCCCGGTCGACGGCGACGACGGAGCGCTGCTGATCCCGACACTGGTCGCGGTGGAAGCCCTCAGCGATCACCCTCTTGCCACAGCGATCGTCCGCGATCTCGCCGACCGCGTCTCCGAGTCCGAGCGGGTCGACGCCACAGATCTGAACGCGGTGATCGGCCGCGGTGTGCGCGCCACGATCGACGGTGAGACGGTGGAGGTCGGCAACCTCCGCATGTTCGACGAGCAGCAGATCACCCTCCCTCCTGCGCTCGACGCGGCGTACGGACATGCCCGCGACTCCGGGCAGACGCTGATGATCGTGCGGCGCGGCGACCGGTTCCTCGGTCTCGTCGGCGTCATGGACGCCTCCCGCGCGGAGTCGGCCCAGGTGCTCGCCGCGCTGCGCGGCACGAACGTCGGGCGGCTCGTGATGATATCGGGCGACAATCAGCGGGTCGCTGACGCCGTCGGGCGTGAAGTCGGAGTCGACACGGCCATCGGAGAGCTGCTGCCCGAGGACAAGGTCGCCGAGATCACCCGCCTCGCCCAGTCCCACCGCCCGATCGCCATGGTCGGCGACGGGGTGAACGACGCCCCAGCGATGGCGCGCGCCGATATCGGCATCGCGATGGGCGCCGCCGGCTCCACCGTCGCGCTCGAGACCTGCGACATCGCCCTGATGAGCGACGACCTCGGGCGCGTGCCGTTCGCCGTGCGGCTCAGCCGTGCCACCAGCCGGATCATCCGCCAGAACCTGATCGCCAGCCTCGCCGTCGTCGTCTTCCTGATCATCGCCACCTTCGTCGGCCTGAACATCGGCGCCGTCGTCCTCATCCACGAGGGATCCACCCTGATCGTGGTCGGCAACGCCCTCCGGCTCCTCGCCTTCGAGCGCGGAAAGGAACACCACGGCATCGACCACGAGGACAAGCCCGCCCTGTGACCTGCGGGTCGAGCGCTCGACCCGTGCGGTGCGCCTGGGGTCAGCTCAGGCCGGAGTAGGCGTGAAGTCCTTTGAAGAACATGTTGACGACCGTGAAGTTGAAGAGCACCGCGAGGAAGCCGACGATGCACAGCCACGCGGAGCGGGCACCTCGCCACCCCCGTGTGGCGCGGGCATGGATGTAGCCGGCATAGAGCACCCAGATCACGAAGGTCCAGACCTCCTTGGTGTCGAACCCCCAGTATCTTCCCCAGGAGTCATTGGCCCAGATCGCGCCGGCAACCAGTGTGAAAGTCCAGAACACGAAACCGACGATCACGAACCGGTACGCGAGGGACTCGAGCGCTCCCGAGGGCGGCAGCGTGGCCAGGAACCGCGGTCCGCTGTGTGGCGCGCCATCCGCAGGGGCGGCTGCCGTGAGGCGTTCGCGGCGGGCTTGCAGGAGCTGGGTGACCGACAGGCCGCAGGCGATCGCGAACAGTGCGGTGGCAAGGGATGCGACGAAGACGTGGATGACCAGCCACACACTTTTGAGCGGGTCCATGAGTGGGACGACGTCGACGTAGAAGGTGATGGTGGCGCCACCCAGCAGCAGCACCACCATCCCGATGAGGAACGCGCCGAGGAAGCGGAGGTCGTAGCGGCGCAACACAAGCAGGTACACCGCGACGATCAGGACGGTTCCGGTGAGCGCGAACTCGTACATGTTGGCCCACGGCACCCGTCCGGCCGCGATCCCTCGCAGGACTGTGCCGGCCAGGTGGAACAGGAAACCGAGCATTGTCAGCGCCGTTCCGAGCCGTGCCCACAGCGGCCTCGGTTGAGAACGTGCCGGCTCCGGGGCCACCGGGCGCCGTTCCTGCCAGGCATCTGTGACCGCGGGTGCCGTCGCTGCTCCGACCAGCGCCGAGTCCCTCAGCGGCACGGCAACGGGAACGGAGCGACGAGCGAGGTCGATGGTGTACGCGATGAACGCGAGGACGTAGGTGGCGATCGCGGTCCAGACCAGCAACAGTGAGATGCCATCGAGCGTGAGCGCAGATGATCCGGTCATGATGTGGGTGCCTTCTTTGTCAGGGGTTTGGGCCTCAGCCGGCGTTCGCTTGCAGCCAGATCAGTGAGTCGATGGCGGTTTCGTCGATGTACACCTCGAAGTGCAGATGGTTGCCGGTGGAGCGTCCCGTGGTTCCGACCAGTCCGACCGTCTGACCGGCAGTGACGGTCTGGCCGACAGAGACCAGTCGGCTCCCGGTCTGCATATGTGGGTAGACGGTGCGGACGCGCTGACCGTTCAGGACGGACTCGATCATGACGGTGACGCCGTAGGCGCCATAGCCATCCTGCGAGACGCTGACGACACCGCCTAGGGACGCGTAGACCGGGGTGCCACCGGCGGCGGCCATGTCGGTGCCCATATGCGCACCGCCGCGGTCGCCGAACCGGTCGGTCACGGTGAACGGGCCGCCTACCGGCCACCGCACGATGCCGCTGCCGGGGGTGACCATGCTGTAGTCGAACGGCACCAACGCCACGCGCTCCGAAGCGCGAGCACGAGACGCGGCGGCCTCCGCCGCCTCCCTCCGGTCGATCTCCTCCGGGGTCGTAGCCGAGTAGCTGTCGCGCGTGAGCTGTGTCTGCGTCGCGTCGGACGCCACGATGAGAGACTGCGCGTCTTCCGAGGCGACCCGCTGCATTGACGGTGGCAGGGGGTCTGTAGACCGCCAGGCGCCGTATGCGGGCAACGCCACGGTCGTGATCAGTCCGCTGACAATCGCGAGCGCAGTCAGTCTCCGCACCGGATGCATCGTCCGGCGACCGCGCGATGGCGCTGCCGCGACGGCCGGCCGCGGGGTGGGGTCCACGATCGTGCGCGACGGGGAGCCTTCTTGCCGGAGACTGCGACGTGTGGGGAACGCGCGAGGCTGGTCGCTCGACGGTTCTCCACCTGGCGGGCTGGACCAGGCCTCGGCGACGGGTCTTGGTGCTCTCATAGCGGTGTCGACCTCCGTGGTTCGGCGTGCTTACGCGGGATGAGGGGCCGGACGCGGTCCTGGATCCCGAGCCCGATGAGGGTGATGGCCGCGAGGACGGGGACCAACCCGGTCAGCCACGGCCCGATGAACACGGCTGCGGTGAGCCCGGTGCGCAATGGAATCGTGCTGATCTCCGCGGCCGTGGTGTCGACGCCGACGCTGTCGGTCGTGCCGCCGCCGGGCGCGATGACTTCGCTGGTGCCCACGGTGGAGACGTTGACCACAGTCCGGCCGGTTTCGATGGCGCGCATTCTCGCGAAGGCGAGCTGTTGCAGGTTCTCGTCGGTCCCTCGGAAGTCGGCGTTGTTGGTCTGGAACACGTAGAGTTCCGCGCCGGCGCGGGCACCGTCCCAGATCACCTGGTCGTAGATGACGTCGAAGCAGATCGCCAGCCCGACACCGACGTCGTTCACGGTGACGATCGGCGGGTTGCTGCCGGGGGTGTACTCCCGCTGGATCAGCCCGACGAGGTCCGGGGCGATGCGTTCATACAGCCAACGGTCGGGTACGTATTCGCCGAACGGAACCGGGTTCACCTTGTCGTGCCACTGGCGGGCATCGACATCGGCTGTCCACAGCAGCGACGTGTTGAACACGTCCGCACCGCGGGTGGTGGCCGCGTTCATCAGCAGTGGCGCCCCCGCCTCGGCCACGACACGGTCCAGCCGAGTCGCGACCGTGGGTGTCCGCAGGGGGTCAGCATCCACGCTGCCTTCCGGCCACACCAGCAGGTCCATCTGCTGTCCGAGCAGCGGTCGGGAGGCGGCTGCCTGCACGTCGAGCATTTCGCCGGGCGCCTTGGTGTCGAAGTAGCCGGCGGGGCCGTTGCCCTGAACCCACCCGACCCGAAGCGTCCCAGCGTCAGTGGTGGGAAATTGCGGGGTTCCGACGAGGACGAGTGTAAGGATCGCGGCGGGGATGATCCCGCGCAAGAACCGAATGCCGCCCGCGCGAACCCATTGCAGAATGCCCGCGCACAGGGCCACGACCAGCAGACTCAGTCCCGTCGCTCCGGTCCATGAGACGGCCTGAACCAGGGGGCCATCGACCTGTGTCATACCAATCCGCAGCCAGGGGAATCCACCGTAGGGCCACGACCCCATCACGACTTCACGCGTGGCCCAGAGCCCGCCGATCAGCAACGGCACGGCGATCAGCTGCACAGCCCCACGCGATCGATACCGCTCCGTCCACCGGTAGGCGAGGGTGATCGGGATGGCCCCGGCACCGAACAGCACGGCCTGCAGGCTGGCGAGAGCCACCCAGGGCACCGGGCCAAGGAACTGCCCGACCCAGACCAGATGGGTGAAGAAGAACACGACGCCGAAAACCGTGCCGACGAGGAATGCGGTGAGGGCGCTGCGGCCGATCAGGCTAACCAGCGACATCGTGACTGCCAACAGCGCCAACGGCCACCACCCGATCGCCGGAGTGGCCAGATCCAGCACGAACCCGCCGGCGCCAGCCACCGCAATCGCTGCCCACAATGGCAGCCGTGCCGTGCGACCCAGAGGGGGTGCGGTGGTCGTTTCCGGCGGAAACGCGGTGGCGAGAGTGGTCGTGGCCATCAGCTGCTGTCCTTTTGACGAAGCGTGTCGAGGTAGGCGTTGTAGGCGTCGAGTTCGGGGTCGCCATGGGTGTCGGCGTAGCGGGCGGCAGCGGCATCCCGGGCGGTGTCATCGCGGAACCAGCGGTGCATGACGAAGATCAGCATCAGCAGGGTCGGCGCTTCTCCGTATGACCAGGCCAGGCCGCCGGCGAGACGCTGGTCCTCGATCGGATCGATGCCCAGCGCCAGCGTGGGCGCGGCGAACGCGTCGACGAGCAGAGTGGTCGCCACCATCAGGAACACCCCGAAGAACGCATGCAGGGCGGCCTCGGCGAACACGTCCAGCGCGCGACCGCCATGGCTGAGTCGCACCGGCAGTGGGTCGGCGGAGAGCACCGGGATGGTGAACAGGATCCCGGCCACCAGGAACCCGACCTCGAGGCCCACGTGTCCCCCGGGTGCTTGGAGGATGCGGTCGGCGGCATCGGCGAGGTACAGCCCGTAGAACGCGAACAGGTACAGCGGAAGCGCCACCCAGGGGCTCAGTGCCCACCGCGCGACGCGGCTGCGCAGTCCCGCGTGTGCTATGCGGAGCATGAGCCGGCCGAGCCCGTGGTGGGGTGTGGCTCGAAGCAGGAGTGTGCCCGGGGATCCGAGCACCAGCAGCGGGGGGATGGCCATCATGAGGGTCAGCTGCTGAAACATGAACACCGAGAACAGTGCGTACCCATATGCCTCCACACCCAGACCGGTGACCGCAGCCAGAGCAACGCAACCGAGCAAGAAGCTGACCGTGCGCCACACCGGCCACCGCCGCCGGCCGATCCACAGTCGGATCGCGCCGGCGAGGTAGGCGGCAGCAAGCACGGCGGCGACCAGCGGCAGCAGCGGGAACGGCAACGGCGCGGGGCTGAGCAAGCTGAGCAAAGTCGGCGGCGTGCCAGGGATCCAGTCGTTCACGATGTCATGTCTGGTCAGGCGATCAGAAGTCGAACAGCTCTCCCAGGAGCCCGTCGCGGCGACGACGCCCGTTCCGGCCCTGGTGCGAGTCGCCCCTGTCGTGGCGGATATCACGGGTACCGGGTTCCGGATATCGCGGGGCACGGGTGTCGGTGGCCCGGTCGAGGATCTTGTCCAGTTCGCCGCGGTCCAGCCAGACGCCGCGACACCCGGGGCAGTAGTCGATCTCGACGCCGGCGCGCTCGCTCACCAGCAGCAGAGTGTCATCAACGGGGCATTTCATCGGGTCTCTCCTTCGGGGTTCGCGCCGCGCGCGCGGTTCAGAGCGGCGGCGTGGTCGTTCGCGATATCACGGACGGCCGTGTGGAGCGTGGGGTCTTCGCCGCGGGCGAGGCCCGCGTATTCGACGTGTACGCCCGCGGGGACGGTTCGGGCTTTGACCCAGATGCGTCGGCGGGGCACGAACAGAGCGGCGAACAGTCCCGCCATGGCGAGAATCGCAAAGGCGAGCACCCATCCGCTGGTGGGATCGTGCTGGATCTGCAGTGACGCGAACCGTTTCACCGGCTCCTGCTCGGACGCTGCCTCCCAGGTGATCGTGCCCCACCCGTTGGGCAGGTTGACGGTGGCGCCGGGGGTGAGCTCGAGGGAGTCCAGCCCCGTGTCGCCGCCGGTGTGCTGGGTGAGTCCGTCGACCTCGAGGGTGTACACCGACCGGGGTGTGCCGTCATCGATGCCGAGGTCTCCGCTGAACACGTTGAGAGTGAGCACCGGGTTGACCACGTCCGGGTAAACGGAAGTGAACGCTCCGGAGGGAAGCACACCCTGAGTGGGGTAGAAGAAGCCGACCAGCCCAAGCTGCTCGGGAAGCCCGTCCGGAATCTTGATGATCCCGAGCGATGTCATGTTCGAGTCCTGCGGCAGGAACGGCTGCGATTCGCTCCACACGACCTCTCCTGCGGCGTCACGGACGGTGAGGGTGGGGGCGTAGCCGTTGCCGAGCAGGTAGATGCGGTCACCGGCGACGGTGATCGGATAGTTCACGATCACGCTCTCGGTCCGGTCGTCCCGACCGGAACTGCGGATCGTGACGTCGGCGGAGAAGTCACCCGCTTGCCCGGCACCGGGCATGCCGGGCAGCTGATAAGAGACCCGGAAGTCGTCGAGGGTGATCGAGTACGGGGCCAAGCGGGTGCCGTCGATGAAGCGGCCGGGGTTGAAGGAGGAATAGTCGCTGAGCGCGTTGACGAACGTCGTGCCCTCCACCACGACCCGCTGGCCGGTGTAGGCGAACCCGCCGCCGATCGCGACCGAGACGAGCACCCCGACCAGAGCGATGTGGAAGACCAGATTGCCGGTCTCCCGCAGATACCCCCTCTCGGCCGAGACCGACGCCCACCCCGGCTCGTCGTAACGGTGGACTCGGTAACCGGCTCGACGCAGCTGGTGCTGCGCTAGCCGTACCGCATCCCCGGCCGGATCCGCAGTGGCTTCGTCGGTCGCGATCATCGTCTCCTGATAGTCGACCAGGCGGGACAGTCGTGCGGGAGTGCGCGGCGGCACGGACCGGAGCGCCTTGTAGTGGTGCTTGGCCCGGGGGATGACGCAGCCGATGAGGGATGCGAACAGCAGCAGGTAGATCGCGGAGAACCAGGGGGACGAGTACACATCGAACAGGCCGACCGCGTCGGCAAGGGGGAACACGTCAGGGTTGTCGCGCTGCCACTGGGTGACCCCGTTGGGGTCGGCGGTGCGCTGCGGGAACAGCGACCCGGGGACGGCGGCGATCGCGAGGAACAGCAGCAGCACCAGGGCGGTGCGCATGCTGGTCAGCTGCCTCCACGCCCACCGGGCCCAGCCGCCCACACCGAGGGCAGGACCGTTGATCTCGGACGGGGCGTCGGAGTCGCGGTGATCAGCGGGGCGCAGCGGGTCGACAACCGTGCCGGTCTCAGAGCGGGACGGGGACATTGATCACCACCTGCTGCAGAGCGGACATCAGCATGGTCCACAACCCGGTCACCATGAGAACCCCGAGCGACACCAGCAGGACGCCACCGATGATGTTCAGGGCGCGGATGTGGCGACGCAGAAGCGACACCGAGCGCGAAGCCCACCCCCAGCCCATAGCGAGCAGGAGGAACGGGAGACCCAGCCCGAGCGAGTAGGCAAGACCAAGCAGGCCGGCTCGGGTGGGATCGCCGAGGTTCCATGACATCGACAGGATCGCCGCGAGCGTCGGACCGATACAGGGGGTCCACCCCACTCCGAGCGCAAACCCGAGAAGCGGGGCGCCGATCAGGCCGGCGCGGCTCTGGATCCGAGGACGGAGGCTACGTTGGGCGATACCGAAGAACCCGATGAACACCAGGCCGAGGACGATCACAACCGCCCCCAGGAGTCGGGTGAGGATGTTGGCGTACTGCAGCAGCAGGAGCCCGAACGTGCCGCCCAGGATCGTCACGGTGACGAAGACCACCGTGAACCCGGCGATGAACAGGCCCACGCCGAGCAGCAGGCGGGTGCGCTCCGCCCTTACCGTCGACCCAGTCCCGGCGGCACCCGGGTTGCTGCCGGCGGCGCCGCCGAGGTAGCCGAGGTAGCCGGGCACCAGAGGCAGCACGCAAGGGGAGATGAACGAGACCAGGCCTGCGAGGGCCGCGATCGGGATCGCGATCCACAGAGCACCGTCGACGACCAGAGGCCCGGGGTTGATCACGGATTCTCCTCGGCGAGGGTGTCGGCGACCAGGGTGGCCAGGATGGAGGCGCTGGCCAGCTGGCCGATGACCCGGGCAGCGACTCTCCCGTCCCGGTCGAGCACCAGCGTGGTGGGGGTGGCCTGGATCGGGGTGACCTGCGCGAACGCGAGCTTGACCTTGCCGTCGTTGACGTCGATCACGCTCGGGTACGTGACGTTGTTGTCGCGAGCGAAAGACAGGGCGGTGGCGGGCTGGTCGTAGGTGTTGACGCCGAGGAATGCGACGCCTTGGTCCTGGTACCTCTGCCAGACCTCTTCGAGCAGCGGCGCCTCGACGATGCACGGACCGCACGCGGCATACCAGAAGTTCACCACCAGCACCCCGCCGCGGTAGTCGTCGCTGGTCACTCTCTCGCCGGTCTCGGTGAGCCCCTCGAAAGCGACCGGTTCACCGCGGTCGGACTCCAGGATCTGCACCACTTGGAAGTCGCCGGCGATGTAGCCCTTCTCGTTCCCGTCCCGATACTGCTGGGCGAGCGAATCGTTGCTCGCACAGCCAGTCACCACGCTGACCGCCAGCAGCGCGAAGACGGCGGCGAAGACGCGGCGGCGAGTCACGAGCGACGCACCTTGATCATCGCTCCGGCGACCAGGAAGATCACCGCGGCAGCCGGTTGCGCGAACGACCAGAGTGGCCCGGAGAACGGAAACGGGAATAGCGGGTTCCACAGCACCGCTATCGCGGCGAACGCCGGAAGCCACCACCACTGCCTGGCCTGTACGGCGAACCAGCCGACGATGACAGCGAGGATCGCGGTGACGAACAGCACCAGGAGGAACCAGTCTCCGCTCATCAGCGCCGGCGCCAGGAACAGGACGACGGCTGCGAGCAGCCCCGGGGCGAAAGCATTGCGCTGATAGACGGACGGCATGCGTTGCTTGGCCATCATGGTCTCCGCGCCTCCGCGACAGGCTCGGGCTCGTTCGTCGCCGCTTCGGCGCGGCGCGCGGTGGCTGCTCCCCGGTGTGCCCAGAGAACGCTGGCGAGGAGGATCACGCCAGCGCCGAGCGCGACGTCGGCGAGGTTGCCGATGAACCAGGTGCCGTAGGCGAGGAAATCGGTGACGTGCCCGACGCCGAACCCGGGTGGAGAGAACAGCCGGTCGATGAGGTTCCCGATCGCACCGCCGAGGATCAACCCGAGTCCCACAGCCCACCACACGGTGCGAGCTCGGACGACGGCGATCACCAGCAGCACCACGGCAGCCACCCCGACGAGCGTCAGCAGCCCGGTGAAGCCAGCGCCCAGGGAGAGGATCGCACCGGGGTTGAACGCGAGCTGCAGTCCGAGCAGATCACCCAGCAGGGGGATGCGCTGCTGGGTGCTCAGCCCCGACACCGCCGCCGCCTTGGTGGCCTGGTCGATCACCACGACCACCGCGGCGATCATGCAGGCGACCGCGAGTCGGGTGCCGCTGTTACGAGCCATCGGTCTTCTCCTCCGTCGAGGGCTGTGCCCGGGTCGCTTCTGTCGCGGCGCGGTCGCGGCGGCGGCGTTCCCAGGCCACCATGAGCACCACGATCAGTGCGCCGCCGATGATGACCACGCCGCTGATGACAGCAAGCACGGGAAAGAGCTCTCCCCCGCCGGAGGCCTGACCGCCGTAGCCGTCGTCCGTGGATTCGGCGGTGGAACGGATAGGAGATGGCTCAAGCGCCTGCTTCGTGGCGGTGAGCTCGGGAGTGGGGGCACTCTCGGGAACCGCGGCCGATTCGAGGGTGAGCGAGATCTCCTGCGGCGCCACGCCGATGGTCGCGTCAGCATCGGGGGTGGCCGAGACGATGCTGTCATGTGCGGCCGCGGATGATGCGGTCGAGAGCACCATGCCAGCTGCCAGCAGCAGGCTCACCCCCAGGGCGACGAATGCGGCAGGACGACATCTGAGCAGCATCGGGGTGGCCTCGGTGGGCGGGGAGGATGACATGGCGTGGCTTTCAGGGACGGTTGATGATGTGATGGGCGATTGTGGTGGCGTCTCGCCAGACCCCGGTGATGGTGTCCGCACCGCGGCCGCTGTACTGCGGCATACCGGCGACGAACAGTCCCGGGATCCCGGTCCGGGTACGGGCTCCCCGCTCGGCGTGCGCGGCATCCGGCAGCCAGTCATCACCCGGTGCGTAGCCGGTGGCGAAGATCACGGAGTCCGGTGAGAGCTCACTGCCATCAGCGAGCGTCACCACGCCGCCGTCTGCGGCAGTCGCCGCGGGAACGATGGAGACCCCGGCGCGGCGCAGCCGCTCGTAGCTGTCGCCGAACACCGGTTCGGGATGCCGCCTGCGGGTGAGCCACGAGACTGCCTGTCCGGCAGCTGACGGGTAGCTGGCGCTCGGCCGGTGCCCCCGCGGGGTGCGTATAGACAAGGTGATCGTGTGAGAAGTGGTCAGCTCACGTGCCAGCTGCACCCCGCTGTTGCCGCCTCCGACGACGAGCACATGTCCCGGCTCGATCTGGTTTGGGTACAGGTAGTCGCTGCTGTGCATCACGACGCCTGGAACGCTCAGGGTCGCAGCCCACTCCGGCACACGCGGATACGCTGCCGCGGCGGTCGCGCACACGACGTTGCGGGTCTGTACGTCCCCTGCGGTCGTGGACAGCAGCAGAGTGGTTCCGGTGCCGGGACGCTCTATTCCGGTGGCACGGACCCCCCAGACCGTCTCGACACGAAGTCCCCCCTCGACGAAGGCCAGATAGTCGACGATCTCGTCAGCGCGGGGACGCCGACGCTGATCGCCGGGGAGCCCTCGAGGCGGGATCACGCTATGCCGGGCGTCGCTGAGCAGCTCCATCGAATGCCATCGAGATGCCCAGCTGCGCTGCCCCTTGCGAGCCGCGTCGATCACGACGAAATCCTGCTGCGGGCGCAGGCCCTTGGCATTCAACGCTGCGGCAACTGCCAGTCCGGACTGCCCGGCTCCGACGATGATCACTCGTCGGTGCGACAGGCTCGTCTGCATCACCGACCACCGGAGAGGGCAGCCGCGATTGCGTCTTCGAGGTCGTTCAGCGTCTGCAGCTCGAGCTTCTCCCCGCCGACGAAGAACGTCGGCGTGCTGCCGACCCCCAGAGCGCGTCCCTCGTTGAAATCGAGCTCCACGCGTTCGGTGGTGGCGGGATCGGCAACGGCCGCATCATAGGCGGTCATGTCCAATCCGAGCTGTTCGGCGAAGCCGCGGAACAGCTCGGCACGAGACTCCTGCGCCTCACCCCACTCCGCCTGTGTCTCGAACAGTCGGTGATACATGTCCTCGAATCGGTCCTGCTGTGCGGCAGCCTCCGCGGCGATCGCCGCGTTCTTCGAGTTGAAATGACCGGGCAGCGGGAAGTATCGCACCACGTAGGTGATCTGGCCGGCGTACCTCTCCCGGATATCCTCGACGATCGGGTAGAACGCGCCGCACGCCTCACACTCGAAGTCCAGGAACTCCACCACCGTCACCGCATCCGGACCACCGTCATCCAGAACGTGCGAGCTCTCTCCCACCACGGAGGTGCCGGTGCTGCTTCCTTCGCCGGGAGCCGGGGTGGGGTTCTGATTGACCAGCGCATAGATGATCGCGACCAGCACCATCACGACGACCACAGCCAGAGTGACCAACGTCGCCTTCACAGGGGTTTTCATTCGAGTACTCCAAACCAAGACACGACACATGACAGAACCCGGGCGTGAGCCCGGGGCGAATCGCCGTCCCGGAAGGACGGCACGCCGAATGTCAGGTTCGGGAGATGCTCAACTGCGTCAGCGAAAGGATGCTCACCCGCGAAATCGTCGACGGGTGGGGAAAGAGCGAGAGTACCCGCGGCCAGATCCCACGATCAGGGAGGACGCGGCTGCGCCACAGCCGGTAAGTCAGCACCGCGAGCACCAGCCCGCACAGCATTCCCAGAACACACAGCGCTGCCCCCATCAGCGCGCTGGCCCCCGAGGATTCGCCAACCACCGTCTGCTGTTCTCTGCCGTCGCGTGCATCGGTGGCGCCGCCACTCAGCGGCTCGACGTGCGGGTCCACGAGTGCGGACATTCCCAGCGGCACCGGCGTGGTGCCATCGGTCTCGAGGTGTCCAGCAGCGGCGATGCCCAACATCAGCAGGAGCGCCAGGCCGAGAGCAGTAACGATCCTCGTTATCAGAAGACGCTCGCTCAGCACGGCTGCGCGCTGAGTTCGAGTCGTCGGGGTCATCACCAAAAGCCTACCGTGGGCACCCATTCTAGGCTATGAACAGGCTCAGACACCGACCAGCTGACGCTCCTTCACCGCCGCGAGCTCCTGCCCCCGGCCACGCCGTGCCGAAAGGTCCTGCTCGTGTCGGACGATTGGGCTGCCCGGCGCATCGTCGGCGCGACATACCGGATCCGACTCGGGAGCGGTCGGCCTGGCAACTACTACTGTAGGTTCCCGCTCGAGATGGCGGATAACCCCAGGGATTCCACGCTAGTTGGCGGTGGTCCCGGACTCAGGATTCCACGGGAAATGGCGGATTCCTACACCGCTCTCTGACGCGCCGACCCTGTCTGGTCAGCGGCCTGTCACGCCTGGAGTCCCGCGGGGTGGTGGTCTTTCGGGCCCGCGGCGTCGTGACCGCGACGGGGTGAGCCATCGTGCGATGGTCAGTGAGAACGACCAAGAACTCACACAGAAAGACGACACCGCACGATGGC
>Ga0209958_1000756_pt1 | contig 39762 bp, 32 predicted proteins | sample ThiBio_inoc_plan_FD_183942 | JGI IMG/M metagenome (GOLD analysis project Ga0209958, IMG submission 183942) | Wastewater bioreactor microbial communities from Cape Town, South Africa - Thiocy_inoc_plan (SPAdes) | ecosystem: Engineered > Bioremediation > Thiocyanate > Unclassified | place: South...
CTTGATGTCGGGATTGCGGCGCACCACGCCGGAGGCGCTGCACGGCACGTCGGCCAGGATGCGGTCGAACGGCCGGCCGTCCCACCAGGCGGCGGGCTGCGCCGCGTCGCCTGCGAGCAGCGTTGCCTGCAGTTGCAGGCGGTCGAGATTTTCGCGCACCCGCGCCAGCCGCACGGCGTCGACATCGAGCGCGCACAGATCGACATCCGCACGCTCCAGGATATGGCCGCTCTTGCCGCCGGGCGCCGCGCAGGCGTCGAGCACCCGCTCGCCAGGCTGGGCGTCGAGCAGGCGTGCCGCCCACTGCGCGCCGGCGTCCTGCACCGACACCTCGCCCTGGTCGAAGCCGGGCAGGCTGTGCACCGGCACCGCGCGGTCGAGGGTGACCGCGTCCGGGCCGGTTTGATGCGCCGGCATCCCGGCCTCGTTCAGGCGCCGAAGATAGCCGGCGACATCGCCGTGGCGGCGATTGACGCGCAGGGTGAACGGCGGATGCAGCAGGCTGGCTTCGAGCATGCCCTGCCATTGGTCCGGATATTCCGCTTGCAGTTTCGCGATCCACCAGTCGGGGTGCGACCAGCGCGCCGACGGCTGGTCGTCGGCGATTTTGTCGAGCTCGGCGCGGCGCCGCTGAAAATTGCGCAGCACCGCATTGGCGAGACCGCGCCGCCAACCCTGGCCGGCGGCGGTAACCGCGTTGTGCACCACGGCATGCGCGGGCGCCCGGGTGTAGGCCAGCTGGTACAGCGCCACGCGCAGCAGCCAGCCGAGTTCGGGATCGGTCAGCGGACGTTCCAGCAGCGCCGCCAGCCAGGCGTCGAGGCGGCCCAGCTGGCGCAGACTGCCATACACGATGTCCTGCAGGGCGCCACGTTCGCCCGGCGTTTGCAGGTGCTGCAGGCACCGCGGCAACACCTGGTGCAGCGCCGTCCCGGCGAGCACCTCTTCGAGCGCGCCGGCGGCGAGTTTTTGCAGCTTACGCATGGGAAAAAACGCCCCGCTTCGTCAGTTGATTCATGGGATTCCGGCCACCGCATCGAGCGACGGATGATAGCAGGGTCGCGCCGGCACCCGGCGCGGATTCGCGCCTCAGGGGCCGAGCCGGATTCCGGGCGACAGCGGGCGGCCGGCGAGGAAGGCTGCGGCATTCATCCGTTTGCCGCCTGCCGGCTGAACCACCTGCAAGGCCAGCGTTCCGCTGCCGCAGGCGACGACCAGCTGGTCCGCGTCGGCACGCAGCACTTCGCCCGGTGCATGCGCGTTTGCACCGGCTTCGGCAGGCCATGGATCGGTGCCGGCTTGTGCCGACCAGATTTTCAGCGGCTCGCCGTCCAGCAGCGTCCACGCGCCCGGTGCCGGATTGTAGGCACGTACGGCACGCGCCAGCAACTCGGCCGGCTGGCGCCAGTCCAGCCTGGCTTCTTCCTTGCCAAGTTTGGCGGCGTAGGTGGCCTGCGCATCGTCCTGCGGCTGCGGCACCAGCGCGGGATAGTTCGTCAGCGCCTCGACGATGGCGCCGGCGCCGGCCGCGGCCAGGGTGTCATGCAGGCTTGCTGCGGTGTCGGTTTCAAGGATCGGCACCGGCGTTTTCGTCAGCATGGCGCCGGTGTCGAGGCCGGCGTCCATCTGCATGATGGTGATGCCGGTTTCCGTGTCGCCCGCCAGAATCGCGCGCTGGATCGGCGCCGCCCCACGCCAGCGCGGCAGCAGCGAGGCGTGGATGTTGAGGCAGCCGAAACGCGGCAGGTCCAGCACCGCCTGCGGCAGGATCAGTCCGTAGGCTGCGACCACCATGATGTCGGCATCCGCCGCGCGCAGTTCGGCCTGCGAGTCGGGGAGTTTCAAGCTGGCGGGCTGCGCGAGCGGCAGCCCGCGTGCCAGCGCCGCCTGCTTGACGGCGCTGGCGGCAAGCTTCATGCCGCGTCCGGCCGGGCGGTCGGGCTGGGTCAGCACCAGGGCGATGTCGTGCCCGGCATCCGCCAGGGCGTTCAGGGCTGCCGCCGCAAACGGCGGGGTTCCGGCAAAAACGATGCGCACGGGCGGCGGCTCAAAGCGACGCGCGCACGGGTGCGGCGTCGGGGCGGTGTTCGCGCGCCTGTTTGGCCAGCTTGGCCTTGATGCGATTGCGCTTGAGATTGGACAGATAGTCGACGAAGACCTTGCCCATCAGGTGATCCAATTCGTGCTGGATGCACACCGCCAGCAAACCCTCGGCCTCGAGCTCGAACGGCTTGCCGTCGCGATCGAGCGCGCGCACGGTGACGCGCTCGGCGCGCTCGACCTTGTCGAAAATACCGGGCACCGACAGGCAGCCTTCCTCGCTTTCTTCGCGTCCGGACTGCGCGACGATTTCGGGGTTGATGAACACGCGCAGTTCGTCATGGGTTTCGGAAATATCGATGACGACGACGCGTTCGTGAACGTTGACCTGGGTGGCGGCCAGACCGATGCCGGGCGCGGCGTACATGGTCTCCGCCATGTCGTCGATCAGCTTGCGGATGCGCGCATCCACCGCCTTCACCGGCTTGGCGACGGTGTGCAGGCGCGCATCGGGGTAATGCAAAATGTCGAGTCTGGCCATAAAAAGCTTTACGAATGAAGGGGCTGGGGGCACACTTTGACGCAAAATCTGCGCCCGCATGCCTGCAACCCTAAATATAAGACGGCGGATGGCCGTAAGTTAGGCGCACAGTATATTTTCAACGCAGAAAATTAGACAGGGTCTAAATGGAGGGTTCCCCCGTGCGTCAACTCGTAGTTTCTCTTGCCCTGCTGCTGGCCGCGCCGGTGCTGGCCGACACCCTTAAACTGCAGGACAACGCGCCGGACAAATATGTCGTGGTCAAGGGCGACACGCTGTGGGACATTTCCGCGCGCTTTCTCAAGGATCCGTGGCACTGGCCGCAGATCTGGAAGCTGAACCGCGAGGAGGTCAAGAATCCACACTGGATTTATCCCGGCGACCTGATCGTGCTCGACCGCAGCGGCAAGGAACCGCGCCTGGCGCTGGTCAAGGGCGGCAAGAACGGCATGCCGACGATCAAGCTGTCGCCTGGCGTGCGCGCGGCCGAGATCGGCGGCAATGCCATTCCGGCGATTCCCATCACGGCGATCCATGCCTTTCTGAAACAGCCCTTGCTGGTCAGCGAAGACCAGCTGAATAGCGCTCCGCAGATCCTCGGCACCAATGAGGAACGCGTCATCATGACGGCGGGCGACACGGCCTACGCAACCAGCGACGGCTCGGCAAACCGCAATTGGCAGATTTACCGCCAGGGACAAGCCCTGACCAACCCCGACAACGGGGCGCTGCTGGGCTACGAGGCGGTGTTTTTGGGCGATGCCGAGACGCTGGTCGCCGGCAACCCGCAAAAACTGCAGATCAAACGGGTGACGCAAGAGGTGCTCGCCAAGGACAAGCTCTTGCCGGCGCAGGAAACCACCGTGTTCGAATTCGTGCCCCATTCGCCGGAAAAACCGATTTCCGGCAAGGTGATTTCCGCCTACGGCGCCGAAGGAATCTCCAACTCCGGGCGCTATCAGACGGTGGTGATCAACCGCGGCGCGCAGGACGGCCTCGAGCCCGGTCATGTGCTGGCGGTGTATCGCACAGGAAAGCTGGTCAAAATGGACCCGAAAGAGGGCGGCCGCCAGCGCTGGGTTTTCCTCGACTCCGGCTGCATCAAACCAGGCGAAAAGATCAGCTTCGACCAGCCTTATGAGCCCGGCAAGGTCATGCAGGACTGTCCCGGTACGGAAGTCCAGGCCGGGCCTTGGGCCTATATGGATGTGGGCTGCCTGAAACCCGGCAAGAAAGTGAGCTTCGACCAGTTCTTCGACCCCAAGGACGTGTACGACCGCAGCTGCGTCGACAAGACCCAGGCCGACGCCGTCCAGCTCCCGGACTCCCGCACCGGCCTCGTCATGGTGTACCGCGTGTTCGATCGCGTGTCCTACGCACTGATCATGCAATCCGAACGCCCGGTATACCTGCTCGACACGGTGAAAAACCCCTGAACGCGCACGTTCTCGCCGGGGGCATCGGGCGTGGCTGACGCTTGGCTGCGCCTCGCTCTCGCCCCCGGGGTCGGCAACGCCAGCCTGCTCCGCCTGTTGACGGCCTTCGGTTCTCCGGAGGCCGTTTTGGCTTCCGGCCGCACGGCGCTGACGGCGCATCTTTCCTCCGCTCAATGCGATGCGCTGTTGGCCGAACCCGACGCCGCGCAGCTTGACGCTGCCCATGCCTGGCTCGGCCAGCTGGGCAACAGCCTGATGACGCTGGCCGACGAGGACTACCCGAAGAGCCTGCTGGAAATCGCCGATCCGCCCGCGCTGCTGTTTTGCAAGGGACGGCGCGCCCTGTTGAGCCAGCCCGGCCTCGGCATCGTCGGCAGCCGCAACGCCACGCCGCAGGGGGTGCGCGACGCCGAAGCCTTCGCCCATGCGCTGTCCGACGCCGGGCTCACCATCGTCAGCGGGCTGGCGCTCGGCATCGACGCGGCGGCGCATCGCGGCGGGCTGGCGGGCGCCGGATCGAGCGTCGCCGTCATCGGCACCGGGCTCGACCGCATTTACCCGGCGCGCAACAAGGCGCTGGCGCACCAGCTGGCCGAAAACGGCCTGATCGTGTCGGAGTTCCCGCTCGGCACACCGCCGCTGCCCGGCCATTTCCCGCGCCGCAACCGGCTCATCAGCGGCCTCTCCCGCGGCGTGCTGGTGGTGGAGGCGGCGCCCGACAGCGGCTCGCTGATCACCGCGCGGGTCGCCGCCGAACAGGGACGCGAAGTGTTTGCCATTCCCGGCTCCATCCATTCGCCGCTGGCGCGCGGCTGCCATGCGCTGATCAAGCAGGGCGCCAAGCTGGTCGAGTCGGCCGCCGATATTCTCGACGAGCTGGCCTGGCAGCAGCGGCTGGCGCCGCCCCGCTTGCAGGTGCCGCCGGAAACCCTGTCCGACCCGGTACTGCAGGCGCTCGACAGCGCACCGGCCGCGCTCGATGTCCTCGTACAAAGAACCGGGTTGACGCTGGATGCGCTTTCAGCGAAGCTGTTGACGCTTGAACTGGATGGGCGAATTGCATCCCTGCCCGGCGGGCGCTACCAAAAAATCCACTGACACTATGCTCGACATCCTGGTTTACCTGTACGAAAGCTTCCGCATGGCGGAGCTGGCGCCCGATCGCGATGCGCTGGAAAAACGCCTGTTTGCCGCCGGTTTCGAAGAAACCGACATCAACGCCGCGCTCGACTGGTACGCCAACCTGACCGGCAGCGCCACCCACGAACGGCTGGCCCAGGCCTATGACCGCCATTACGCGCCCGAAGAACTGGAGCGCCTGAACGACGCCTGCCGCGCCGAGCTGGCCTATCTGGTCGGCGCCCAGGTGCTCGACCCCGAATCGCGCGAATGGGTGATTTCCGGGCTGATGGCGCTGGGCGGCGAGGACATCGAGCCGGACCATGTGCGCTGGATGACGCTGATCGTGCTGTGGAGCCGCGGGCTGATCGAGCATTTCACCCACCTGGAAGACATGCTGCTGAACCACGAGCCAGGACGTTTGCACTGAATCAAATAACCATGCCCAAGCTTGTCATCGTCGAATCGCCGTCCAAGTCCAAAACGCTGAAGAAATACCTCGGCGCGGACTACGAAATTCTCGCCAGCTACGGCCACGTGCGCGACCTGGAGCCGAAAACCGGCGCGGTCGACACCGAAAGCTTCAGCATGAAATACCAGGTCATCGAGCGCAACGCCAAGCACGTCGATGCCATCGTCAAGGCCGCCAAAAAAGCCGACGAAGTGCTGCTGGCCACCGACCCGGATAGGGAAGGCGAGGCGATTTCCTGGCACATCAGCGAAATCCTCAAGGAACGCAAGGTCAAGACCCCGATGAAACGGGTGGCGTTCTACGAGATCACCGAATCCGCCGTGCAGGACGCCGTGCGCAATCCGCGCGAGATCGCATCCGATCTGGTCGACGCGCAGCAGGCCCGCCGCGCGCTCGATTATCTGGTCGGCTTCAACCTGTCGCCGCTGCTGTGGCGCAAGATCAGCCCGGGCTTGAGCGCCGGCCGCGTGCAGTCCCCCGCATTGCGGATGATCGTCGAGCGCGAAGAGGAAATCGAAGCCTTCGTGCCGCGCGAGTACTGGACGCTGCACCTCGACAGCCACAAGGGCGCGCAGCCCTTCACCGCCAAGCTCACCCATTTCAAGGGCGAAAAACTCGAACAGTTCACGGTCGAGCACGAGGCGCGCAGCAAGGAATGGCTGGCGACGCTGGAAGGCCGCGATGCCACGGTGATGCGCATCGAAAAGAAACGCCGCGCCCGCCACCCCGGCGCGCCGTTCACCACCTCGACGCTGCAGCAGGCCGGGGTACGCCAGCTCGGCATGACCACCGACCGCGTGATGCGCACCGCCCAGCAGCTGTACGAAGGGATCGATCTGGGCGAAGGCCCGGTCGGCCTCATCACCTACATGCGTACCGACTCGGTGAATCTGGCGCAGGAAGCGATTACCGATATCCGCAAGTATGTGGGCGCCAACTTCGACAAGGAATTCCTGCCGCCGACTGCGCTCCACTACAAGGCCAAGACCAAGAACGCGCAGGAAGCCCACGAGGCGGTGCGCCCGACAGCTGTCACGCGCACGCCGGAAGCGGTGAAGCCGTTTCTTTCGCACGACCAGGCGAGGCTCTACGAACTGATCTGGAAGCGCACCGTCGCCTGCCAGATGGCGCCGGCGCAGTTCGACACCGTCGCCGCCGACATCACGGTGGGCGAGGGCACCTTCCGCGCCACCGGCCAGACGCTGGCATTCGCCGGCTTTCTCGCGGTGTACCAGGACGACGAGGACGAGGAAGAATCGAAACTGCCGGCACTGGCCGAAGGCGAAACCCTGCCGGTCGACCGTCTTTACGGCGAGCAGCACTTCACCCAGCCGCCGCCGCGCTACACCGAGGCATCGCTGGTGAAGGCGCTGGAGGAATACGGCATCGGCCGGCCCTCCACCTACGCCAGCATCATTTCCACCCTACAGGATCGCGAATACGTGGTGCTGGAAAAGAAGCGCTTTCAGCCGACCGATATCGGCCGTCTGGTCAACTGCTTTCTGACCCGCCATTTCACCCATTACGTCGATTACGACTTCACCGCCAAGCTGGAGGACAAGCTCGACGACGTCTCCAACGGCAAGCGGGTGTGGTCGAAACTGCTGGGCGAATTCTGGCAAGCGTTCGACGGCGAGCTGAAAGCCAAGCAGGACGTCGAACGCGGCTGCCCGATCCTGGAGGCCTGCCCCAAGTGCGGCAAGCCGCTGTTCATGCAGGCGAGCAAGCGCGGGCTGTTCATCGGCTGCTCAGGCTACCCGGAATGCGACTACACGCGGCCGCTGCATGCGGCCACCGCCGAGGGCGACAATATTCTCGGCCAGGATCCGGCCTCCGGCCTCGACGTCAAGCTGCTGTCCGGCCGCTTCGGCCCCTACGTGCAAATCGGCGAGATGCCGGAAGACAAGAAGGCGCCGAAACCGCGCCGCGCCTCGTGGCCGAAGGACATCCCGCTGGAAAACGCCACCCTGGAACTGGCGCTGAAATTCCTTTCGCTGCCGCGCGAAGTCGGCCACCACCCGGTCAGCGGCCTGCCGATCGTCGCCAACAACGGCCGCTTCGGGCCCTATCTGCTGCACGACGGCAAGTTCAAGTCGATTCCCAAGACCGACAGCGTGTACGAAATCGACCTGCCGCGTGCACTCGAGGTGCTGGCGATGGAGCGCGAGCCACGCGGTGCCGATTCGGCCGCCTCGCTGCTGAAGAATCTGGGTCCGCATCCGGACGACGGCAAGGACATCACCGTGCGCAGCGGCCGCTACGGCCCCTACGTCAAGCACGGCAGCACCAACGCCACCCTGCCCAAGGACATTGCGCCGGAGGAGATCACGCTGGATGAGGCGCTTGCGCTGATCGCCGCACGCATTGCCAAGGGGCCGGCCAAAAAACCGGTGAAAAAGGCCGCCGCCAAGCCGGCGGCGGCGAAGAAAACGAAACCGGCCGATGCGGCCGAATCGAAGAAACCCGCCGTGAAAAAGACTGCGGCCAAGAAGGCCGCCAAAAAACCGGCCGCATGAGCACGCCGCCCAGCCTGCTCATGGTCAACGCCTTCATCGGCACGGCTGGCTACAGAAAGCTGTATCAGGAACTGGGCTACGTGGTCGTCTCCGAATGGTCGGAACGCAAGGCCATCAGCCTGGTACGCAAAAAACCGCCCGCAGTCATCGTGGCGGATTTTTACCACCAGACGGATTTCCGCGACCGCCTGTCCAACCTCGAATCCCTGCTGGCCGCGGTGCAGAGCGCGCCCAACACCCGCATCATGGTTTTTTACGAAACGGCGCATCAGGCCGTGCTCGATAAAGTCAGCGCTCGCTTGCGCATCGATGCCGCATTCACGCTGCCGGTGCAGGAAGAGTTGTTGCGCGCCACTTTGCAGGCCTGGCGGGCCAATACTCCCGCATCGATCTGAGTCGCAATTAAACTTTCCATATGGCTGACCGTTAAACTCCACGTCATCCCGTGGAGACGACCATGCGTTTAGCCATCCTGCCCCTGCTTCTGGTCTCGGCTGTCGTCCAGGCCGCACCGCTCACGCTCGGCGTGGTACTCGATCAAAACGAATCGATCACCGATTTCAATACCACCAAGCGCTACCGCGCCTTCACCAACGAGGTCGAACGGGCGCTCGGCCAGCCGGTCCGGCTGCAGTATTACACGCGCGGATTTTCCGCCATCAAGCACGCCAAGGACGGCACGCTGGACATGGTGTTCGGCCCCGCCCAAGTGATCGCCAACGTCAGCAAATTCAAGTTTGAGCCCATACTCAAATCCAACGCGACGATCGCCGCCGCTTTCGTTTCGGGGCCGGATTACAAAGGCACGCTGGGTGCCAAATCGCACGCCAGGCTAGGCGTTCCCGATTACGAATCGCTGATGGGCAGCATGGCGCGCAGCGAGATCAACAGTCGCGGACTGGCCAAGAGCGACTTTGCCGAAATCAAATTCCATCGCATGGCCGAGGCCCCGCTGTACGGGCTGAAGCTTGGCCGCTACGACCTGGCGGTCGCCTCCGCCGAGGAAGCCAAAACCTGGACTGCGGCCAACGGCGGGCGCATCGTTTTCACCGGCGCATCGGTGCCGCTGCGCGCGCTGACCGTACAGTCCGAAAGCGTATCTGCAGGCGCCCAGCAGAAGCTGGCCGCCACCCTGCAGAAAAGCAACAGCCTCAATCTCGCGCTCTCCACCGCCACCCGGGCCGATTTCAAAAGCGTCGCCTCGATGCTGAATACCACGCCCACCAGCCTGCCCGGTGCCAAGATCATCAGCGCTGCCGAGGCCCAGGCGCTGATTGCCAAAGGAACGCCGGTTTACGACGTGCGGGTGAAAGAAGAATATGAAACCGCCCATGTTCCCGGCGCCATTTCCGTTCCTTACAATGAAGGCAGCGCCAAGGAAGTCGGGTTTGACCCGGCGGACGACCAGTTCGCGCTGAACCGGCTGCCCAAGGATAAAAACGCCCCCTTCATGATGTATTGCGACGGCACCATCTGCTGGAAGAGCTACAAATCCGCCACCATGGCGATCCAGGCCGGCTGGAAAAACGTCTACTGGTTCCGCGGCGGCTTCCCGGAATGGAAGGAAGCCGGGCTGACGGTCGAATCAAAGAAGAACTAGCTTCCCTTGAACGTGAAAAAGCCCGGCTGATCCGGGCTTTTTCACGTTGATCAGGGATCTGGACGCTGTAGGTTCTCAGAATTCGCGAGAAATTGCCTTCAAAGAAATCAAAGGCTTTCTCATCCAATCTGAGAAAGCTGGGCCATGACACTCTCAAATTACCCGAGAAATTCCTACGACCTTCCCGACAATCTGGAATCACCCATTAGCTAATGGCCCGCGCAGGGCAGAATGCGGTCACCGTTTGCGGAATGACATTGCATTGAGGATATTGCATTGCCGATTCGACTTGGCTATAAGGACAATAACCGAGCAAAAACATCAACTATTAAAAAACAAAAGGGGACGTATGTTGTGTCAACTGGGCCGCTTGTGTCGTTGTTAATGGCGAGATTCACCGCGTATGAGACAAGCGTGCAATGACGCTGCGCACACGTCTCATGCTGCTTGTGCTGATCACGATGCTGCCCGCGCTGGCAGTAGTCGTGGACACCGCCGTTGGACAGCATCGCCATCTGAAAGCGGACATCGAGCATTCGGTGCTCAGGTTCGCGCGTTTCACCGTAGACCACCATGCAGCGCGGGTCGCCGAAACAGAGCAGCTGTTTAACCTTATAACGGATCTGCCGCAGGTGCGCACACTGGATACGCCCAATTGTGATGCGCTGCTGCAAAGCCTGCTGTATGGCAACCTCAACTATACGAATTTTGGCGTGATCCGTCCGGACGGATATGTAGCCTGCAGCGGCGTGAGCACAAGCGCACCTGTCTATCTCGGCGACCGCGCCTATTTCAAGACGGCCGCCGCGACCAAACGACTTAGCATTGGCGACTACCAGATAGGCCGACTCACTAACAAGCCCGTCCAGGTCATTGCGAAATCCGTTCTCGACGCCACGGGACAGGTCCAGAGCGTCGTGTACGCTGCGTTAAATCTTGAGTGGCTTATGCGGTTCATGCCCTTGGCCGAGCTGCCTCCCGAATCGGCCATAATGGTCGTTGATCGACAAGGCGTCATTCTGACACGCGCGCCGGACCCGGAAGGCAAGTGGACCGGCATCAACCTGACAAGCGATGTGCCGATCGCTAAGGCGTTCCTTGATAGCGGGCAATCGGAGGCGATCAGCGAAGGACGCGGCGTCGACGGCATTCAGCGGATTTACGCCCTGGCGCGCATTGGCTCAGGGGAGGAACGCAATGGCTACATCCTGGTCGGCATCCCGTCCCAGGAAATCCATGCTGCGCTCAACGCGGATTTGCTGCCGCGCGCAGCTTTTCTGGTGGCAACCTTCCTCGGCATCATGGTGCTCGCCTGGTTCGGCAGCGAGATATTGGTAATGCGACGCACGCGGTTATTGTCGACGGCGGCCCGGCAAATGGCCAACAGCGACTTCTCCACGCGCGCAGCAATCAAGGGACGCGACGAAATTGCCATGCTTGCAGGCGAGTTCAACCGAATGGGCGATGCGCTACAACGGAATCATCAACAGATCCATCGACTCAACCGGATACATGAGGTGCTCAGCGGTATTAATGGCGCCATTCTCCGAATCCGCGTACAGGACGAATTACTCAAGGAGGCCTGTCGTATAGCTGTCGAACGGGGCAGGCTGCGATTTGCGTGGATTGGCATAGTAGAACCTGATACGGGACGGGTCATGAAGATGGCCAGTCATGGAGAGGGAAACGATTTCGTCGATCGCCACTGCCTGACTCCGCACGTACGGGCAGATGAAGATCTGTGCCCCTGTGCGGCGGCCATGCCCCAAGCTCATCCAGTCATCTGCAACGACCTCAGGATAGTCAATCAGCGCGACAAGTCCTGGCAATCGTTGGCACGGTCGCACGGCTTTGAGGCACTGGCGGGCTTTCCGCTGAAACGGGATGGAGAAGTCATAGGCGTACTTGGGCTCTACGCCGCCGAGGCTCATTTCTTCGAGGCACCGGAGGTGGATCTCTTTCAGGAGCTAGCTGCAGATATTTCACTTGGTCTCGAGTATATCGACAAGGACCAGCGCATCGATCATTTGCTGTACCACGACGCACTGACCGGCTTGCCGAACAGAAAGCTTTGTGAAGACCGCCTGCAGCAGGAGATTCTGCGGGCACGCCACCATGATCGCCACGTAAGCGTGGTCGTGCTCAACATCACGGACTTTCATCGACTGGTCGGCGTGCATGGCCATCACGTCGCCGACGACGTCCTGAACATGCTCGCTACATACTTGTCGGCCCACGTCCGGGAAGGCGACACGGTTTCGCGACTGGGCGGCGACGAGTTCGCAATCGCCTACGTCGATATTGCGTCGACACAGGATGCCATCCATCTCGTCCAATCTCTCGTGGCGGGGCTGCCTACCGTTTTTCGGAACACCACGCGCGAAATCCACCTGAGCATACGGGGCGGCACCGCAATCTATCCTGACGATGGCGAGGATGCAGCGAGCCTGCTCGTGAATGCAACGCTTGCCTGCAGTGGCCAGACTGGCCGCAGCCACGCTGTGAACTTTTATTCTTCCACGATACAACGCGCCGCCAGTGAACGGGAGAAACTCGAACAGGCGTTCCGGCACGCCATCAAGGACGTTCTGGGGCTGGCCCTGTATTACCAACCGGTGGTGGATATCCATACCCACCGCATCGTGAGCCTCGAAGCGCTCGCACGTTGGAACAGCACGGAATTCGGGCCCGTGTCGCCGGCACGGTTCATCCCCGTCGCTGAGGAGACCGGCCTGATCGTCGAGTTGGGTGACTGGGTGTTGAACAGCGCATGCAGGCAAATCCAGGTCTGGCAGGATGCCGGATTGATGGAAATCCGCGTGGCGATCAACATCTCGTTTCATCAATTGCGGCAGGAAGACTTCGTTGAGCGCCTTGCAATGGCAGCCAGCGCCATCAATCGCAACCGCTCTAACCTGCTCGCTATTGAATTGACAGAATCTGAACTGATGGACGATGTCGAAACGACCATACGGCAGATCGATCTGCTGAAAAGTCACAACTTCACGATCTATATTGACGACTTCGGTACGGGCTACTCGTCATTAAGCTATCTGCAGCGTTTACCCGTGGATATACTCAAAATCGACCAGAGCTTCGTCAGTACGCTTGGACAATCTGAAAGCAGCGACGCCATCGTACGTACCATCATTGCACTAGCGCACGGCCTTAAGCTGAAGACCATTGCTGAAGGCGTGGAAACCGCCGAGCAACTCGCCCTTCTGAAAGAACTGGGCTGCGATTACGTCCAGGGATTTCTGTTCAGCAAGCCAAAGCCGGCCGAGGAGATCACCCGTTTGCTGAACAATGGGGGCAGCATCAGCCCTATGGACTAGAGGGTTAGGTGAGCAAAAATGCGATGGACTACTTCAGGCGGGTCGGCCAAAGGCGACGCTGGCATACTATGCCACCACGGTCGGCTATGCATCGCACGCCGTCCATTAGACTCAGCAGGTTTACGATAGCCTCGGGAGGTATCCAACAACACGGTGCGCGACAACTTCGCCGCCGAATACAGCGTGCTGGACACGATCGATCTGGAAAGCGCTGTCGCCCGATGCCATGGTTGGCCCCTTTGAAAAGGATTACAAATGGTCGTCGCAGGTTTACCAGTTGGTGCAGCCCTCCAGTGGCCACGGCAAGCTGATCTGGCATTCGCTCGGTCCAGGACGATTGAGCTTATTCATCAGAACATGCCTGTGGATGCAGTGCGCGATGATCTCGACGCCTTGGTGCTGAATGCTGACCTCCTGGAGGCCGTGTTATCCAACCCGTAGCCAAAGAGAGCCAAGACCCCCATCATGGTCGAGCGCGTCGTCAATGACATCGACGAAATCGTGCGCCTGGTGCGTTTTCCGGGCTGGCAGGGCACTTTGGCAGGCGAGCGAGAAGTGAAAAAGGCGCTGTTCAAATACAAGCTGCATACGGACGAGGAACTGTTCGAGAAGGCGTACAGCTATATCCGGCAGTACTACTAGTTGAAGCTTTGACTTTTCTTGATCGAGGCTGCCAGAGCTTCTGGTAAGAAGGCCAACCTAGGAGGTTGGCCTTCTTCAAATCCTCATGAATTCTAAAGATTTGGGAAAAATCTAGATTTCAATGAGATCCTACAGACGCCAGAATTTATACATCGAGGTTGCGCACGCCCAACGCATTGGTTTCGATGAAATTGCGGCGCGGTTCGACCTCGTCGCCCATCAGGGTAGTGAAAATCTGATCGGCCGCGATCGCGTCCTCGATCTGCACCTTCATCAGCCGGCGCACCTTGGGGTCCATCGTGGTTTCCCACAACTGGGCGGGGTTCATTTCGCCCAGCCCCTTGTAGCGCTGGATGCTCATGCCGCGTTTGACTTCGGCGAGGAACCAGTCCATCGCCTCGCGGAAGCTCTGCACCGGGATTTCCTTCTCGCCGCGCTTGGCGCGGGCACCCAAGCCGATCAAATCGCGCAGCAAGTCACCGACCTTGACGAGCTGGCTGTAGTCGCCGGATTCGAGCAGATCCGCTTCGAGGAAGCTGACGTGCGCGTTGCCGTGGGCGTGGCGGGTGATGCGCAGCCGATGGCTGTCGGTCTCGCTGACGTATTCGGCGGCGACTTCGAATTTCTGTGCATCCAGTGCCGCGCCCAGGCTGGCTTCGCTCTGCATCGCGGCGCCGCCGTCGGCCAGGTTCAAGCGCGGGATGCGCATCAGGGCCTGCAGCACGTCGTCCGGCAGCAAGCGACCCAGGCGTTCGCTCACCGCTTCGGCGAGGAAATACTCGCGCGCCAGCGTTTCCAGCGCTTCGCCGGCAATCGGTATGGCGCCGTCCATCGGCGTCAGTTCGGCCTCCTTCATCGCTTCGGCCATGAGGTGTTCCTTGAGCGCGTGTTCGTCCTTGATGTAGCGTTCGGAGCGGCCATGCTTGACCTTGTAAAGCGGCGGCTGGGCGATGTAGATATGCCCGCGCTCGACCAGCTCTGGCATCTGGCGATAGAAAAACGTCAGCAGCAGGGTGCGGATGTGCGCGCCGTCGACGTCGGCGTCGGTCATGATGATGATGCGGTGGTAGCGCAGCTTGTCCGGGTTGTAATCCTCCTTGCCGATGCTGGTGCCGAGCGCGGTGATCAGCGTGGCGATTTCCTGGCTGCCGATAACCTTGTCGAAACGCGCGCGCTCGACGTTGAGAATCTTGCCCTTGAGCGGCAGGATGGCCTGGAATTTGCGGTCGCGTCCCTGCTTGGCCGAGCCGCCTGCGGAATCGCCCTCGACCAGATAGATTTCGCACAATGCGGGATCTTTTTCCTGGCAGTCGGCGAGTTTCCCGGGCAGGCCGAGGCCATCCATGACGCCTTTTCGACGCGTTATCTCACGCGCCTTGCGCGCCGCATCGCGGGCACGCGCCGCTTCGACGATCTTGTTGCACAAGAGCTTGGCATCGCTGGGGTTTTCCAGCAGATATTCGGCCAGTTTCTGCCCGACCACTTCCTGCACCACCGGCTGTACTTCGCTGGAAACCAGCTTGTCCTTGGTCTGCGAGGAAAACTTGGGCTCGGGCACCTTGACCGACAGCACGCAGGTCAGACCCTCACGCATGTCGTCGCCGGTGGTTTCGACCTTGGCTTTTTTCGCCAGCTCGTTTTCTTCGATGTATTTGTTCAACACCCGTGTCATCGCCATGCGCAGGCCGGTGAGGTGGGTGCCGCCATCGCGCTGCGGAATGTTGTTGGTGAAGCACTGCACGGTCTCGGAATAGCTGTCATTCCACTGCATCGCGACTTCGACGACCATGCCGTCCTTTTCGCCGACGGCATGGAAGATTTTCGGGTGCAGCACCGATTTGACCCGGTTCACATACTCGACGAAGCCCTTGACGCCGCCCGAGTGCGCGAAGTTTTCGCTCTTGCCGTCGCGATGGTCGATCAGCTCGATCTTCACGCCGTTGTTGAGGAACGACAGTTCACGGATGCGCTTGGCGAGGATGTCGAAGTGGAACTCAACCTTGCCGAAAATTTCCTCGTCAGCCAGGAAATGCACTTCGGTGCCGCGACTCTGCGTGTCGCCGACGATTTTCATCGGCGACACTTCGACACCGTTTTGCATCTCGATGACACGGTCGATGACCTTGCCGCGGTTGAATTCGAGCGCGTACTTCTTGCCGTCGCGACGCACGATGAGCTTCATCCACTTCGACAGGCCGTTGACGCACGACACGCCGACGCCATGCAGGCCGCCCGATACCTTGTAGCTGTTCTGGTTGAACTTGCCGCCGGCGTGCAGCACGGTCAGGACGATTTCGGCCGCGCTGCGTTTCGGTTCGTGCTTGTCGTCGAGCTTCACGCCAACCGGAATGCCGCGCCCGTTGTCGGAAATCGAAATCGAGTTGTCGGGGTGGATGATGACCTTGATGTCGTCGCACCAGCCCGCCAGCGCCTCGTCGATGGCGTTGTCCAGCACTTCGAACACCATATGGTGCAGGCCGGTGCCGTCGGACGTATCGCCGATGTACATGCCGGGCCGCTTGCGTACCGCTTCCAGGCCTTCCAGCTGCTGGATGCTGTCTTCGTCGTAGCCTCCGTTCACGTCTTCGGGCATCGCGTTGTCGGGCTTGTCGCTCATGGTGTTTATACCTCGTGGGGCATTGCTGCCGGTTGTTGCAAGGTGTGAGGAAGTGATCGTCCGGCCTAGATGCGCATCGGCATCACGACGTACTTGAAGCCGGGTTCACCTTCGCTGGTCAGCAGCATGCTGCTGTTGGCGTCGCCCAGCGACAGCGTGATCTCCTCGGTATTGACCGCGCCCAAGCCATCGAGCAGATAGGTCACGTTGAAGCCGACGTCGAGCGGATCGCCGTTGTAGCTGACTTCGATTTCGTCGGCGGCTTCTTCCTGTTCGTTGTTGTTGCAGACGATGCCCAGCGTGTTCTCGCTCATCACCAGGCGCACGCCGCGGAACTTTTCGTTCGACAGAATCGCTGCGCGCTGCAAGGCCTGCATCACGCTCTGGCGGTTGGCCTTGAGGTGGCGCGGCTGGTTGGCCGGGATGACGCGCTGGTAGTCGGGAAATTTGCCGTCCACCACCTTGGTCACCAGTTCGGTGCCGGGCAGGGTGATGGTGACCTGATTGGCGCCGATGCGCAGCTCGACCGGTTCTTCCGTATCGCCCAGTAGCTTGGAGAGCTCGACCACGGTCTTGCGCGGGATGATGACCTCGCGCGCTTCGGCCTCGGATTCGAGCTGGGTTTCGGCATAGCTCAGACGGTGGCCGTCGGTGGCCACCACGCGCAGTTGCTTGCCGTCCAGCACCAGCAGCATGCCGTTGAGGTAGTAGCGGATGTCCTGGCTGGCCATGGCGAACTGCACCAGTTGCAGCAGACGCTTCAGTGTTTTTTGCGGCAGGCGGATCGCCTCGCCCAGGCCTGCGCCGGTTTCTACCCGCGGAAAATCCGCGGCGGGCAGGGTCTGCAGGGTGAAACGCGACTTGCCGGCACTGACCACGACCTGGCTGTCCTTGCTATCGAGCTTGATCTTGGCGGTGTCGGGCAGGGCACGCACGATGTCGAACAGCTTGCGCGCAGCGATGGTAATGGCGAAGTCTTCGCCCGCTTCCGCGTTCTCCAGCTGGGTGCTGACCTGCAATTCCAGATCGGTGGCCAGCAAGGTCAGCTTGCCGGCTTTCTTCTCCAGCAGCAGATTGGACAGGATGGGCAGGGTATGGCGCCGCTCGACCACCCCGACCACGGCGGAGAGAGAAGCAAGAAGGGCGTTGCGTTCGCTTTGTATTAATAGCATTTATATATTCCTGAGAATCATAATAAAGGCGGCCTGAAACTGGGGATAAGGTTTTTTATTCAATTAAAACAATCTGTTGTTATGCTTTTATGGGTGTGGGTAAAGCCTTGGCAAGGTGGGAGGGATGGGGATGGATTTTCCGCTCGCGACGCTGAACCCGCTTTATCCACATTTCATCCTCAGCCTGTCAGGCTTTGTAATAACACCAGATAGTCGCGTCCGATGTCGGCTTCGGTCTCGCGCAGTTCGGCCACCTTGCGGCAGGCATGGATCACCGTGGTGTGGTCGCGCCCGCCGAACGATTCGCCGATTTCCGGCAAGCTCTGGTTGGTCAATTCCTTTGCCAGCGCCATGGCGATCTGGCGTGGGCGCGCAAGATTGCGCGTGCGTTTCTTGGAGAACATGTCGGCCACCTTGATCTTGTAGAAATCGGCGACGGTTTTCTGGATGTTCTCGATCGAGACGATACGCGAGGTCGAAGCGATGAGGTCGCGCAGGGCTTCTTTCACCAGTTCCAGGGTGATCGGCTTTTCGTGGAAGCGCGAGAAGGCGATCACCCGCTTCAAGGCGCCTTCGAGTTCGCGTACGTTGGAGCGTACCTGCTTGGCGATGAAAAAGGCGACGTTCTCGTCGAGCTTGATGTTTTCCGCCTGCGCCTTGGCCAGCAGGATGGCAACCCGCATTTCCAGTTCCGGCGGCTCGACGGCGACGGTCAGCCCCCAGGCGAAGCGCGATTTCAGGCGATCGTCCAGCCCGCTGATCTCCTTGGGGAAGGTGTCGCAGGTAATGACGATCTGTTTCTTGTTCTCGATCAGCGAGTTGAATACGTAGAAAAATTCTTCCTGGGTACGGTCCTTCTTGGCGAGGAACTGGATGTCGTCGATCAGCAGCAGGTCGAGCGACATATAGCGCCGCTTGAGGTCGTCGAACTGCTTGTTGAGGTAGGCCTTGACCACGTCGTCGACGTAATCGTTGGCATGGATATAGCTGATACGCGCATCCGGCGTGGCCAGGCGCACGGTATTGCCGATGGCCTGCAGCAGGTGCGTTTTGCCCAGCCCCACGCCGCCGTAGACGAACAGGGGGTTGTAGGCCACCCCCGGATTGTCGGCAATTTGCAGCGCGGCGGCGCGTGCCAGCTGGTTGGCGCGGCCGGAAACGAAGTTATCGAAAGTGAATCCCGGATTGATGCGCAGGCCAAGCTGGACGGGGGCTACGGCACTGCTCGGGAGCGCGGCGGCATGCGTAACCGGCAGCGGTGCGGAAGGTGCGCGCGGGGCGCTGATTTTTTTGCCGAGCGCGTAGGTAATGGCAACCGGGCGGGCGTAAAACTCCTGCGCCCAGACATCGATGTGCTCGGCGAATTTCTCGCGCACCCAGTCCATCACGAAATGGTTGGGCGCGAGGATGCGCACCTCGCCGCCGGCGTCGTCAAATACCAGGGGCTTGATCCATGTGCTGAATTGCTGCTGGGTCAGATTGGCGCGGAAGCGCTCTTGGCAAAGGGCCCAGAAGGAATCCATAGTCGAGGGGGCGGGAGCGGAAAGCTGCATTGGGATTCAAACGCGAATCTTACTCCCCTTCGACGAGGTTATCCACAGGCGCAGCGTGCCGGGCCCGGCGCGGCGGGTCGAAACAAACTTGACAGTGCCCCAGTGGGGGGCGTCTAATACGCGGTTTTTCAACAAATTTTTTTGTGTTTGGCCATCCTGCCTCGGGCGGGCCTGGCCAGCGCCCGCCAGAAAGGATATGTCATGAAACGCACTTATCAGCCCTCTACCGTTCGCCGCAAGCGTACCCACGGTTTCCGTGCCCGCATGAAAACCAAGGCTGGCCGCGCCGTGATCAATGCGCGCCGCGCCAAAGGCCGCGCCCGTCTGGCCGTCTAATCGACGCGCACCCAAACAAAGCGGGTGGCGTGCGCCTCCGCGATGCGCGCCTGGTCGACAAAGCCGATTTCGACCGGGTGTTTGCCGACAATCAGCGCGCTCGAACGGATTACGTGATGGTGATGGCGCGCCCCAACCAGGTGGGCCACGCGCGGCTGGGGATGGTGATCGCCAAACGCCTGCTGGCGCGTGCGGTGGATCGCAACCGCGTCAAGCGGTGCGTGCGAGAAAGCTTCCGGCAGGTCCTGCCGGAACTGCCTGCCTGTGATTTTGTCGTGCGCCTGATTGCCAAGCCGGTTCCCGGGAAAGAGGCGCGCGATCTGCCGCGTACCTTCCAGCGCGCCGGCCACCGGGCCATGGCAAAATGGCCGACCGCTCCGGCAGGCGAAGCAGCGCCGGAATTCTCTTCCAACTAAACGCGTCTCGTCTCATGGATAACCAGCGGCTGATCCTTTTCATTGTTTTTTCCTTCTCGCTGCTCTTGTTATGGGAAACCTGGCAGGACAAACACGCGCCGGCCCCGGTTGCGCCCTCCTCGGTGAGTGCGCCCACTCCCACCCAGGCGCTGAACGCGCCGGCCGCCGCGGCGCCGGCGCAGGCCGGTTTTGCCAAGGGGCAGCGCGCGCAGGTGGAAACCGACGTGCTGCGCGCCACCATCGATGCCAACGGCGGCGACCTGCGTCAACTGCAGCTGTTGCCGTACCGCGAGACGGAAGACAAGAATCAGGTCTTCACCCTGTTCGAGGACGACAGGACGCGGCCGTATCTGGCGCAAAGCGGCCTGGTGGGGAAAGACCTGCCGACGCACCGTAGCGTGTTTCAGCTCAATCCCGGCATTTATCGCCTCGCCGGCGGCGCCGCCCAACTGGAGGTGCCGCTGGTATGGAATGATCCGGCCACCGGCGTGCGCGTTGAAAAAACCTATGTTTTCAAGCGCGGAAGCTATCAGATCGCCGTCAGAACCCGGATCAGCAACAACGGGTCGCAGCCCATCGAACTGACCCCGTATTACCAGTTCACCCGCCATGCCGAGGCGCCGCGCGGCTCGTCCTTCTTCCTACATACTTACACCGGCCCGGCCTTCTATACGGATGCGATGAAATTCCAGAAAGTCGCGTTCAATGACATTCAGGCAGGCAAGGCCGAATTCGAGAAAACCGCCAATAACGGCTGGGTGGGGATGGTGCAGCACCATTTCGTGTCGGCTTGGCTGCCTGAGGATGGCGTCAAGCGCGAGTATTACACCCGCGCGCTGGGCGACGGCCTGTATTCCAACGGAGTGATTCTGGCCGAAGGCATGCTCGCACCCGGCCAGCAAAAGACATTCACCGTGCCGTTGTATGCCGGGCCGCAAACCCAGAGCGTGCTGGAGAAAACCGCCCCCGGCCTGGAGCACGCGCGCGATTACGGCTGGCTGACGCCGCTGGCCTACCCCATCTTCTGGTCGCTGGAAAAAATCGAGCGCCTGGTGGGCAACTGGGGCTGGGCCATTATCATTCTAACCATACTCCTCAAGCTGGCGCTGTACCCGTTGTCGGCGGCGGGCTACAAGTCGATGGCCAAGATGAAGAAGCTGACCCCGCGCCTGCAGCAGCTGAAGGAAACCTTTGGCGACGACCGCGCCAAGTTGCATCAGGCGATGGCGGAGATGTACAAGACCGAGAAGATCAACCCGCTCGGCGGCTGCCTGCCGATCCTGATCCAGATTCCGGTGTTCATCGCGCTGTATTGGGTGCTGCTCGCCGCGGTCGAGATGCGCGGCGCGCCCTGGCTCGGCTGGATCACCGACCTGACCGCGCCCGATCCCTGGTTCATCCTGCCGATCATCATGGGCATCACCTCGGTCCTGCAGGTCAAGCTCAACCCGCAGCCGATGGATCCGATGCAGGCCAAGATCATGATGATCATGCCGGTGGCGTTTACCGTGATGTTCGTGTTCTTCCCGGCAGGCCTGGTGCTGTACTGGGTCGCCAACAACATCCTGTCGATCGCGCAGCAGTGGGCGATCAACAAGCAGGTCGAGGGCGGTGGCAAAACCGCTTCCGGCAAAGCCTGACCTGATCGCCGCCATCGCCACCGCGCCCGGCCGTGGCGGGGTGGGGGTGGTGCGGGTGTCGGGGGCGGACGTCGCTCCGCTTGCCAGCGCGGTTCTCGGGCGCGTTCCGGAAGCGCGGCACGCGACCTTCGCCCGCTTCATCGATGGCTGCGGCGGGGTGATCGACGAGGGTATCGCGCTTTATTTTGCCGCGCCGCATTCGTTTACCGGTGAGCACGTGCTGGAGTTGCAGGGGCACGGCGGACCGGCGGTGCTCGATCTGATCCTGCAACGCTGCGTCGAACTGGGCGCGCGGCTGGCCGGGCCGGGCGAATTCACCCGGCGTGCCTACCTCAACGGCAAGCTCGATCTGGCGCAGGCCGAGGCGGTGGCCGACCTGATCGATGCCGCCTCGGGCGAGGCGGCGCGCTCGGCCATGCGTTCGCTTTCGGGGGCGTTTTCCGCGCGGATAGCCGAACTGGTCGAGGCGCTCACCCGCCTGCGCATGCTGGTGGAAGCCACGCTCGACTTTCCCGAAGAAGAAATCGATTTTCTGCAGCAGGCGGATGCCTTCGGCCGCCTCGACCGGATCGACGCCAGCCTCGCCGCGGTGCGCGCGCAGGCGAAACAGGGCGCGCTGCTGCGCGAAGGCCTGACGGTGGTGCTGATCGGCCAGCCGAACGTCGGCAAGTCGAGCCTGTTGAACCAGCTGGCCGGATTCGAGGCGGCGATCGTCACCGAGATCGCCGGCACCACGCGCGACACCGTGCGCGAAGCGATCCAGATCCGCGGGGTGCCGCTGCACATCATCGACACGGCAGGCCTGCGCGATACCGATGATCCGGTGGAACAACTCGGCATTGCGCGTACCTGGGACGCCGTGGAAAAAGCCGACGTGGCGCTGCTGCTGGTGGATGCGGCGCATGGCCTGGGCGAACGCGAGGCGGCGATTCTGGCGCGCCTGCCCGCGGTGGCGCGCCTGACCATCCACAACAAGATCGACGTTAGCGCCGAGGCGCCGCGCGCGGCGGGCGACGAAATCTGGCTTTCCGCCAAAACTGGAGCCGGCGTCGAACTGCTGCGCGGCAAGCTGCTCGAGGCAGCCGGCTGGCAGTCCGCGGGCGAAGGCGCGTTCATGGCGCGCGCGCGGCATCTGGATGCGCTTGCCCGGGGCGCCGCGCATCTGGCGGCGGCGCGCCAGGCAGCAACGCAGCTGGAGCTGTTTGCCGAAGAACTGCGGCTGGCGCAGGCCGCCCTATCGGACATCACCGGAGAATTCAGCGCCGACGATTTGCTGGGCGAAATCTTCAGCAAATTCTGCATCGGCAAGTAAACGGTACCCCGGGTCTTTTGCCGGGACGCGCCAGCGCTTATGCTTGAAACGTGTTCCTTCCCTCAGGGTTGCCTGTCATGCTGACCTGGCGCGCTATCGCCGACGAACTCAAAACCCATCGCGTGCGGCTGCTGCAGGGCAACCTCGCCGCCTTGCTGGCGGTGGCGGCAGCGGTGCCGGTGCCGCTGCTGCTGCCGCTGATGGTGGACGAAGTGCTGCTGCATCACCCGGGCAAGATGGTCGCCGTCTTCGGCGCGTGGTTTCCGGTCGCCTGGCACGGCCCGCTGCTGTTCATCGGCATGGCGCTGCTGCTGACGGTGGGGCTGCGGCTGATATCGATCCTGCTCAACGTGTGGCAGGGGCGGACGTTTTCGCTGCTGGCCAAGGACGTTGTCTACCGCATCCGGGTGCGGATGCTCTCCCGGCTGTCGCGCATTGCGCTGTCGGAATTCGAGACGGTGGGCGCAGGCCGGGTCGCCTCGCATTTCGTGACCGATCTCAACGCCATCGACAGCTTTCTCGGTTCGTCGATTTCAGGCCTGGTGGTGTCGGTGCTGACGCTGGTGGGGGTGGCGGCCGTGCTGTTCTGGATGCACTGGCAGCTGGCACTGTTCATCCTGCTGCTGAATCCGGTCGTGATCCTGTTTTCCGTCCGGCTCGGCAAGCGGGTGAAGGATCTGAAAAAGCACGAGAACCGCGCCTTCGAGGTGTTTCAGGAGACGCTGTCCGAGACGCTCGATGCCTTGACGCAGATCCGCGCGATGAACCGCGAACAGCATTACCTGGCGCGGGTGACCGCAAAGGCGGCCGACATCCGCCGGCACGCGGCGGCGTTTGCCTGGAAGTCGGATGCGATGAGCCGGATTTCCTTCTTCGTTTTCCTTGCCGGCTTCGATGCCTTCCGTGCCGGCGCGATGTTGATGGTGGTGTTTTCCGATCTGTCCATCGGCGAGATGCTGGCGGTGTTCGGCTACCTGTGGTTCATGATGACCCCGGTGCAGGAGCTGGTGAACATGCAGTACGCGTGGTTTGCCGCCAATGCCGCGCTGGGACGGATCAATGCCCTGCTCGGCCTGCACAGCGAACCGCAGCATCCCGCGCTGCGCGATCCGTTCGCCGGCCGGACCACCGTCGGCATTGCGCTCGACCATGTCAGCTTTGCCTATGCGGACGGCGAGACGGTGCTGGACGACGTCAGCCTCGCGGTGGCGGCGGGCGAGAAGGTGGCGCTGGTGGGGGCCTCCGGCGGCGGCAAGTCGACCCTGGTGCAGGCCTTGCTGGGACTGTATCCGGTCCGTGCCGGGCGGATCCTGTATGGCGACACCGCGGTTACCGAGATAGGCTGGGAAAGCGTGCGCGAGCATGTCGGCGTGGTACTGCAGCACCCGGTGCTGTTCAACGACAGCGTGCGCGCCAATCTGACCCTGGGGCGCGAAACCGGCGATGCCGCGTTGTGGCAGGCGCTGGAGATCGCCCAGCTGAAGGACGTCATTGCCGCGCTGCCGCACGCGCTGGATACGGTGGTGGGGCGGCAGGGCGTGCGCCTGTCCGGCGGACAGCGGCAACGCCTGGCGATTGCGCGCATGATCGTCGCCCAACCGCAGATCGTCATCCTCGACGAAGCCACCTCCGCGCTCGACACCGATACCGAACGGCGGCTGCACCAGGCACTCGCCGGGTTTCTGAGCGGGCGCACCACCCTCATCATTGCCCATCGGCTGTCCGCCGTGAGGCAGGCCGACCGCATCCTGGTGTTCGAAAACGGCCGCGTGGCGGAAGAGGGCGGCCATGATGAGTTGATCGAGCGCGGCGGGCTGTATCACAAGCTTTACCATCACGCATAAAAAAACGCTCGGGAAAATCAGCGTTTTCTGATAGACTCCACCGAGTTGTGCATACAGCAGTGGGCAGATCTGGCTTTTGCCGCCGTGCCTCGGGACTGTTCTCACAGCCCCATCGTCTTCGACCTCTCTTTTGTGCCGCCGGTCAGTTTCCGCAACCGGCAGCGACAAGTCTTGTGGTTGGCGCCGATGTGATCGACGCGACCCGTTGGGCGGTTAGGAATTCATCCATTCCCAACGCCGCTTATTTCCGGTTCGTATTTTCTGACCTGTCTGGTTCTGAACCGGACGCAGGTTTGTTTTGCGCATTTGAGCGCACTGAAAAAGGTATTGCCATGAGCTTTTCCGAACTGGGGCTTGATCCCCTCATCCTTAAATCCGTGCTGGCCGCAGGCTACGAAAACGCCACCCCGGTCCAGATGCAGGCGATTCCCGCCGCGCTGACCGGTCGCGACCTGCTGGTGTCGTCGCACACTGGCAGCGGCAAGACGGCGGCATTTCTGCTGCCGTCGATCCAGCGCCTGCAGGCCGAGCCGACGGTCAAGAGCATGGGCCCGCGCGTGCTGGTGCTGACCCCGACGCGCGAACTCGCGCTGCAGGTCGAGAAATCTGCCATGACCTATGGCAAGGATCTGCGCCGTTTCCGTACCGCCTGCCTGGTCGGCGGCGCGCCCTACGGCCTGCAGTTGAAGCGCCTGTCGCAGCCGGTCGATGTGGTGGTGGCGACCCCCGGTCGCCTGATCGATCATCTGGAGCGCGGCAAGATCGACTTCTCGCGCCTGGAAGTGCTGGTGCTGGACGAGGCCGACCGCATGCTCGACATGGGCTTTGTCGACGACATCAAGGCCATCGCCGCGCGCTGCCCGGCCGAACGCCAGACGCTGCTGTTCTCGGCCACGCTCGACGGCGTGGTCGGCAACCTGGCGCGCGAACTGACCCGTGACGCCCAGCGTATCGAGATCGAAGCGGTGCCCCAGAAGGAATCCAAGATCGAGCAGCGCCTCTTGTTTGCCGACAACATGGATCACAAGAACCGCCTGCTCGACGCGCTGCTGCGCGACGTCGACATGGTGCAGGCGATCGTCTTCGCCTCGACCAAGCGCAGCACCGAGGAAATCTCCGACCTCTTGGCCGACAGCGGCTTCGCTTCCGACGCGCTGCACGGCGACATGCAGCAGGGCCAGCGCAACCGCGCACTGCAGCGCCTGCGCGAAGGCCGTACCAAGGTGCTGGTGGCCACCGACGTCGCCGCGCGCGGCATCGATGTGGCGAGCATCAGCCACGTCATCAACTTTGACCTGCCGCGCCAGGCCGAGGATTACGTCCACCGCATCGGCCGCACCGGCCGTGCCGGCCGCACCGGCGTCGCGGTGAGCTTCGCCGGCATGCGCGAAGGCGGGCTGGTCAGGAACATCGAGCGCTACACCGGCAACCGCATCGAGGTGCACACCCTGCCGGGGCTGGAGCCGACCCAGAAGCCGGCGTCCGGCCGTCCTGCGGCGGGTCGTCCGCGCAGCAACAATGGCCCGCGCGGCGGCTTCGGCGACAAGCGCAGCTTTGGCGAGCGCAGCGAGCCCCGCAGCTACGGCGATCGCCCGCCGCGCGGCGACAGCCGCGACAATCGCGACCGCGGCTACCGCGCCGATGCGCGTCCCGGCAGCGACCGGCCGGCTCGCGGCAACCGGTTTGAAAATGCCGTGCGCGGCCCGTCCGACGTGCCGCGCATGACCGGCGACCGGCCGCCGCGCAGCGAAGCTTATCGCGGCGCCGCCGCGCCTGCGGCCGAAGTCAACGGCAACAGCGTTGAATACTGGGCAAAACGTGAACGCGAGGCGAAAGCCAAATCCGCCGGCGCCGGCCGCAGCTACGGCGATCGCGGCAACAGTGCACGTGCTGGCCAGCCGCGCAGCTTCGGCAATGACAACCGCGGCGGCAACCGCGTCGGCGTGCGTGGACGCTTCAAGGACTGATCACCAGTCCGATTGCCGGTAATAGCCTAGCAAGGGGGTTTCACGTGAAACCCCCTTTTTGTCGCCCGTATCGGCGGGATCGGGTTGCCGGTTCGCCAGCGGGAGGCGTTCGGCCTGATCGAAAACGAGCGAGGCGGCCGGACGGATTTGCGATAATGTAGGACCGGCGCGCGCAAGCGCAGGTGTTGCCTGCCGCCTGCAGCGCTTCGCACGGATCATTCGCCGCATTATGCAAAACGCCGAAATGAAGCCTTCCAAAACAAAGCTGCAAACCGTTCAACCGGCCCCGGCGTGGCGCTGGCTGAGCGAGCGCGGCTTGCGGGTGGCGACAGGGGATGCAACGCTGGCGCGCTACGCCATGCTGAGCGCCCAGCGTTTTGCGGAGCTTGAAGACGTGATTCCGTCGGATGACAGCGTGTTGCTGATATTGCGGCGCGGCGCGGCGGTTTCGCCGAGCTTGCGCGCGGCGCTGACGGCGCCGCTGGCGGCCGCGCCGGCTGCCAGCGGAAAGCTGCATGAGATCGCGGTGGAATATGGCGGGTCCGCCGGGCCAGATTTGCCGCGGCTGGCGGAACGGGCGGGGATGGATGCGGCCAGCTATATCCATAGCCATGCGGCAGTGGAGTACAGCGTCGCTTTCCTGGGTTTCCAGCCGGGGTTTCCCTATTTGCGCGGGCTGCCCTCCGGCCTCCAGGCACCGCGCCGGGCGTCGCCGCGACTGCGGGTGGCGGCGGGCAGCGTGGCCATCGGCGGCGCATACGCCGGCATTTATCCGGCCGCCGGACCCGGCGGCTGGCAGATCATCGGCCGCACCGCAGCCGTATTGTTCGATCCGCAGCGCCATGCGCCCGCCTTGCTGATGCCGGGCGACCGCGTGCGCTTTGTGCCCAAATGATCGAAGTGCTGCGCGCTGGCCGCTGCGACCTGGTGATGGATCTGGGCCGGCCCGGCTGGGGGGCGCTCGGCGTGCCCGCAGGCGGCGCAGCCGATCAGCCGGCGCTGGCGGCGGCTAACCGGCTGGTGGGCAACGACGAGGCGGCCGCCGGGCTGGAAATCCTGCTTGCCGGGCCGTCGCTGCGGTTTCCGCTGGGGGGCGTCGTGGCTCTCGCCGGCGCGCGCTTCAGGGCGACGCGCAGCAAGGGGGGCGCGCCAGCGTGGAACGAAACCCTGTTGCTGGCGGCAGGCGAGATCCTGAACCTGGAGCGGGCGGAAACGGGTTGTCGTTGCTGGCTGGCGGTGCGCGGCGGGCTGGCGGTGCCACGCGTGCTGGGCAGCCGCAGCACGCTGCTGTCGGCCGGGTTCGGCGGATACCAGGGGCGCGCACTGCGAACGGGCGATACGCTGGCATGCGCTACCCCGGCGGGCGAAATGCCTCTGTTGCGCGCCCATCCACCCGTCCCGCCGCTGGACACGCCGCTGCGCGTGGTGGCGGGACCGCAGGCCAGCCTGTTTGACGATGCCGGGCTGAGGGCATTTTTTTGCGGCAGCTACCGAGTGGATGCCGCATCCGACCGGCGCGGCCTGCGCCTGACCGGGCCGGCGGTGACGCATGCACGGGTTGAATTGCCGTCGCAGGGGGTGTTGCCCGGAACGGTGCAGGTTCCGCCCGGCGGACAACCGATCATGCTGGGCTGGGACGGACCGGTGACCGGCGGCTATCCAGCCATTGCCGCGGTGATCGCCGCCGACTGGCCGCGGCTGGCGCAATTGCGGCCGGGCGATGCGGTGCGCTTTGCGACCGTCGAGGCGGAGGCTGCGCCAGCGCCTGCGCCGTGGGCGATCGAGGCGCTGGCATGATCGAGCTGAATGCCGATATTGGCGAAGGCTGCGACGACGCCAGCCTGATGCCCTATCTGGCGCGGGTGTCGATTGCCTGCGGCGGGCATGCCGGCGATGCCGCCAGCATGACGGCGGCGCTGCGGCTGGCGGAGGAATACGGCGCGGCGGTGGGCGCGCATCCGAGTTATCCCGATCGGGCCCGGTTTGGCCGCCGCGCGCTGGTCGCGTCGGAGGCGGAGATTGCGGCATGGGTGACGCAACAGGTGGAGGCGCTGGCCGAGCAGGCTGCGCGCCTGGGATTGCGGCTGGCGCACGTCAAGCCGCACGGTGCGCTGTACAACGCGGCGGCGCAGGATGAGCAGGTGGCGCGGGCGATTGCCCGGGCGACGGCGGCACTGGACTCGGCGCTGATGCTGGTGGGCTTGTCCGGCTCGCAGCTGATCGCCGCCGGGCGGGCGGCGGGTTTGCCGGTGCTGAACGAGGCGTTTGCCGACCGCCGCTACCGGGCCGACGGCCAGCTGGTTTCACGTGAAACCCCGGGCGCCTTGATCGCCTCGCCCGGCATGGCGGCGCAGCAGGCGCGTGCGCTTGCGCATGACGGACCGGTTTCCGCGCTCGACGGCGGCGCCATCCGGGTACGGGCGGACACGATCTGCCTGCACAGCGACACCCCCGGCGCATTAAAAATTGCCCAGGCCGTCCATGCCGCGCTCAATCGCGGATAATTCCGCTCCTACGCTTGTTGATGTCTGATCATGCCCCTCCTTACTTTTGACCGACTCGAACTGGCCTACGGCCACTGGCCTCTGCTCGATGGCGCTTCGCTGGTGATCGAGGCTGGCGAGCGTATCGGCCTGATCGGCCGCAACGGCACCGGCAAGTCGAGCCTGCTGAAAATCATCGCCGGCGAAAGCCTGGCGGATGCCGGCGAGGTGTGGCGTGCGCCGGGCCTGAAGCTGGCCTACGTGCCGCAGGAGCCGCAGTTCCAGCCCGGCCACAGCGTGTTCGAGGCGGTGGCGGAGGGCGTCGGCGCGGCACAGACGCTGCTGGCCGAATACCATGCCGTGGCGCATGCGATGGCGGAGGGCGACGAGACGGTATATGCCGACTTCGAACGCTTGTCGCACGAGCTGGAGGTGGCCGATGCCTGGCGGCTCAACAGCCGGGTGGAAGAAACCCTGCAGCGCCTGAGCCTGGATGCCGAGGCGGCGGTGGAGGCGCTGTCCGGCGGCCTGAAAAAACGCGTGGCGCTGGCGCGCGCGCTGGTCACCGAGCCCGAGCTGCTGCTGCTGGACGAGCCCACCAACCACCTGGATTTTTCCGCCATCGAGTGGCTGGAAAGCCTGCTCAACGACTATCGCGGCGCGCTGCTTTTCATCACCCACGACCGGCGTTTCCTGGACAACGTCGCTAACCGTATTGTCGAGCTCGATCGCGGCCAGTTGCGTGAATACCAAGGCAATTTCAGCGCCTATCAGGTCAAAAAGGCCGAGCAGCTTGAGGTGGAGGCGGTGCACAACCGCAAATTCGACAAGTTCTGGAAGCAGGAGGAAGCCTGGATCCGCAAGGGGGTCGAGGCGCGCCGCACCCGCAACGAAGGCCGGGTAAGACGGCTGGAGGCGCTGCGCCGTACCCGCGAGGCCCGCATCGCCCACGCCGGCCAGGTGGGTTTCCAGCTCGACAGCGGCGATCGTTCCGGCAAGGTGGTGGCCGAACTCGACCATGTCAGCTACGGCTACGACAGCCGCGCCCTCATCCGCGACTTTTCCGCCACCATCCTGCGCGGCGACAAGCTCGGCCTGCTCGGCCCCAATGGCGCCGGCAAGACCACGCTGATTCGCCTCATCCTCGGCGAACTGAAGCCGCAATCCGGCTGGGTCAAGCAGGGCACCAAGCTCGAGGTGGCCTACTTCGACCAGTTCCGCAACCAGCTGAACGACGAGGCGACGCTGATCGACACGATTGCGCCCGGCTCCGACTACGTAGAAATCGGCGGGCAGAAGAAGCACGTCATCAGCTATCTGGAAGATTTCCTGTTCCCCGCCGAACGGGCGCGCGCCAAGGTGTCGGCGCTGTCTGGCGGCGAGCGCAACCGGCTGCTGCTGGCGCGGCTGTTCGCGCGCCCGGCCAACCTCCTGGTGCTGGACGAGCCGACCAACGATCTCGACATCGATACCCTGGAGTTGCTGGAGCAGTTGCTGCAGGACTACAGCGGCACGGTGATCATCGTCTCGCACGACCGCGCCTTCCTCGACAACGTCGTCACCCAGTCCATCGTGTTCGAGGGCGAGGGCCGGCTGACCGAAATCGTCGGCGGCTATGCCGACTGGCAGGCGTGGAAACAACAGCAGCGCGTGTCCGAGCCCGTGCGGGCGGCAAGCCCCAAGGCCGCGGCTCAGCCTGAGCCAGCGAAGCCTGCGCCCAAGACCCGACTCAGCTACAAGGAGGCGCGCGAACTCGAGGCTCTTCCGGCGCAGCTTGAGGCGCTGGAAAGCGAGCAGGCGCAGATCGCCGAACAACTGGCCGACCCCGCGCTGTATCAGTCCCGCCCGCAGGAGGCGGCCGCGCTGCACGCCCGCAGCGAGGCCATCGAGGCTGAGCTGCTCGCTGCGCTGGCGCGCTGGGAGGCGCTGGAGGCCAAGGCGGCCGCGGCTTGATCAGCCATCTGCTGCGCGCGCGGGGTGTGCGTGGCCGTGTTTCACGTGAAACGGAAGCCGGCAACGGGTAGAATGGCGCCCATGAAATTCCCCGAGTTCTTCGATGTCGTCGTCGTCGGCGGCGGCCATGCCGGCACCGAGGCCGCGCTGGCGGCGGCACGCATGGGCGCAAAGACGCTGCTGCTGACGCACAACCTCGAAACCCTCGGCGCGATGTCGTGCAACCCGTCGATCGGCGGCATCGGCAAGGGGCATCTGGTCAAGGAGGTCGATGCGCTCGGCGGCGCGATGGCGCTGGCCACCGACGCGGCGGGGATCCAGTTCCGCACCCTCAATTCGTCCAAGGGACCGGCGGTGCGCGCCACCCGCGCGCAGGCCGACCGCGCGCTGTACAAGGCGGCGATCCGTCAGCGCCTGGAAAACCAGCCCAACCTCACGCTGTTCCAGCAGGCGGTCGACGACCTGGTGCTCGAAGGCGACCGCGTCGTCGGCGTGAGAACCCAGCTCGGCATCGTGTTCGGCGGCCGCGCGGTGGTGCTGACCGCCGGCACTTTCCTTGCCGGCCTGGTGCACGTCGGGCTGGAAAACTTCCAGGCCGGGCGCATGGGCGATCCGCCCGCGGTGTCGCTGGCCGCGCGGCTGCGCGAACTGAACCTGCCGGCCGGTCGGCTGAAGACCGGCACGCCGCCGCGCATCGACGGCCGCAGCATCGACTACAGCCAGACCCAGGCGCAGCCCGGCGACGATCCGGCGCCGGTGTTCTCCTTCATGGGCGACGCTTCGATGCATCCCGCGCAGCGGCCGTGCTGGATCACCCACACCACTGAAAAGACGCACGCCATCATCCGCGGCGGCCTCGACCGCTCGCCGATGTATACCGGCGTGATCGAGGGGGTGGGGCCACGCTACTGCCCGTCGATCGAGGACAAGATCACCCGCTTCGCCGACAAGGCTTCGCACCAGATCTTCCTCGAGCCCGAGGGGCTGACCACCCACGAAATCTACCCCAACGGCATCTCGACCTCGCTGCCGTTCGACGTCCAGCTCGCCATCGTGCGCTCGATTCCCGGGATGGAGCATGCGCATATCCTGCGCCCCGGCTACGCCATCGAGTACGACTACTACGACCCGCGCAACCTCAAGGCTTCGCTCGAAACCAAGTCGATCGCCGGGCTGTTTTTCGCCGGACAGATCAACGGCACCACCGGTTATGAAGAAGCGGCGGCGCAAGGGCTGCTCGCCGGCATCAATGCCGCTTTGCAGGCGCAGGGGCGTGACGCCTGGAGTCCGGGCCGCCACGAGGCCTATCTCGGCGTGCTGGTCGACGACCTCATCACGCGCGGCGTCTCGGAACCCTACCGCATGTTCACCAGCCGCGCCGAGTACCGCCTGCAGCTGCGCGAGGACAACGCCGACATGCGGCTGACCGCAATCGGCCGCGAGCTTGGCGTGGTCGACGATGCGCGCTGGGATGCTTTCAACCGCAAGCGCGATGCGGTGGCGCGCGAAACCGGGCGGCTGAAGTCGGCCTGGGTCAACCCCGCCATCCTGCCGGCCGCCGAGGCGATCCAGCTGATCGGCCAGCCGATCGAGCACGAGTACAGCCTGTTCGAACTGCTGCGCCGCCCGAATTTGAACTACACGCAGGTGCTGGCCTTGCCCGGCGGCGGAGCGGGGGTGAACGATGCACGCGTCGCCGAGCAGGTCGAAATCGCCGCCAAATACCAGGGCTACATCGACCGCCAGAACGAGGAAGTCGAGAAGCAGCGCGAGCAGGAAACCCTGCGGCTGCCGGCCGATCTCGACTACAGCCTGCTTACGGGGCTGTCGATGGAAGTGCGCCAGCGCCTGCAGAAGGCGCGCCCCGAGACGCTGGGGCAGGCGGCACGCCTGCAGGGCATCACGCCCGCGGCGATCTCGGTGCTGCTGATCTACGCCAAGCGCGGTTTCAAGCCGGACGAACAAAAGCAAAGCGCATGAGCGTCGAACAGCAATTAACGGCGGGAGTCGCCGCCCTCGGCCTGGCTTTGCCCCAGGGCGGCGTGGCCAAGCTGCTGGCCTATCTGGCATTGCTCGACAAGTGGAACCGCGTGTACAACCTCACCGCGGTGCGCGATGCCGAGCGCATGGTCAGCCATCACCTGCTGGACTCGCTGGCAGCGGTGCCTTACGTTCAGGGCGGCGCGCCTCATTTGGTCCGTGTGCTCGACGTCGGTAGCGGCGGCGGCCTGCCCGGGATCCCGCTGGCGATCGCGCGGCCGGAGTTGCAGGTAACGCTGATCGACAGCATTGCCAAGAAAACCGCATTCCTGCTGCAAGCCAAGGCCGAACTCGGTTTGGGCAATCTGAACGTGGTCACCGGCCGGGTAGAGGATTGGCGACCTGCCGAGGGTTTCGATGTCATCACGTCGCGCGCGTTTTCCGACCTCAAGGAGTTCGTCGCGCTGACCCGCCATCTGCTCAAGCCCACTGGCCGCTGGCTGGCGATGAAGGGCTTGTACCCGCACGAAGAGATCGCCGGGCTGCCGGCTGACGTGAAAGTGGGCGCTGACCATGCGCTCTTCGTTCCGGGGCTGGAAGCGAGCCGCCATTTGATCGTTCTGGAGCCTGTTGAATGAGCCGAATCCTGGCAATTGCCAACCAGAAAGGCGGCGTCGGCAAGACGACGACGGCGGTGAACCTGGCCGCCAGCCTGGCCGAACTCGGGCAGCGCGTGCTGCTGGCCGACCTCGATCCGCAGGGCAACGCGACCATGGGCGCCGGCATCGAAAAGCGCACCGCGCTGCCGACCGTGTACCAGATCCTGCTCAATCAGGTGAGCGTGCGCGAGGCGCGCATGCGTTCGGAACCCGGCCATTTCGACGTCATCCCGGCCAACCGCGAACTGGCGGGCGCGGAGATCGACCTGGTGAATCTGGAGCAGCGCGACCTGCGCCTGAAAGTGGCGCTGGCGCAGGTCGCCGACGACTACGACTTCGTCCTGATGGACTGCCCGCCGACGCTGAACCTGCTGACCGTCAACGCCTTCGCGGCGGCGGAGGCGGTGCTGATCCCGATGCAGTGCGAGTACTACGCGCTGGAAGGGCTGACCGATCTGGTGGCGACCATCAAGAAAGTGAAGCAGCGGCTCAACCCGGATATCCGCATCGAGGGCCTGCTGCGCGTGATGTTCGACCCGCGCAGCACGCTGGCGCAGCAGGTGTCGGAACAGATCAAGCAGCACTTCGGAGACAAGGTGTACGACACCGTGATTCCGCGCAACGTGCGGCTCGCCGAGGCGCCCAGCCACGGCTTGCCGGTGCTGGCCTACGACCGCCAGTGTAAGGGCGCGAAGGCGTATATGGAACTCGCCGAGGAAACGCTGAAGCGTGCCGGCATTGCTGTAGGGGAGAGCGCATAATGGCCAAACTTAAGGGACTCGGGCGCGGACTCGACGCGCTGCTGGGCGGCGAAGACAACGCCGCGCCGCCGCAGGGCGACCTGCGCATGATGAACGTGGCGCACCTGGCGCCCGGCAAATACCAGCCGCGCACCCAGATGGACAGCGAATCGCTGCAGGAACTGGCCGATTCCATCCGCGCGCAGGGGCTGATGCAGCCGATCCTCGCCCGCGAGGTCGCGGGCGGCTACGAAATCATCGCCGGCGAACGGCGCTGGCGCGCGGCGCAGCTGGCCGGATTGAGCGAAATCCCGGTGCTGCTGCGCGATGTCGCCGACGACGCGGTGGCGGCGATGGCGCTGATCGAGAACATCCAGCGCGAGGACCTCAACGCGATCGACGAAGCGCACGGCCTGCAGCGCCTGATTCACGAATTCGGCATGACGCATGACGCCGTTGCGCAGGCGGTCGGCAAGTCGCGTGCGGCGGTATCCAACCTGTTGCGCCTGTTGAATCTGTCGCGCCCGGTGCAGGACATGCTGGTCGCCGGGCTGATCGAAATGGGCCATGCGCGCGCATTGCTGCCGCTGCAGGCCGGCGCGCAACGCGAACTGGCGCACGAAATCGAAACCCGCGGCCTGTCGGTGCGCGAGGTCGAACGCCGGGTGGCGCGGCTGAAGGACGCGGCCGCGGCGCCGGCCACACAGGCCGTGTCGCGCGACATCCTTCGGCTGGAAGAGGCGCTGTCCGATGCGCTCGGCATGACCGCCCGCGTGCAAACCAGCGGCAAGGGCAGTGGCAAGCTGACGCTGCATTTCGCCAGCGCGGACGAGTTGCAGGGTTTGCTGCAACGCTTGGGCATCCGGCTGTAAACCCGCGATACCTGGCGGGCGGGCCATTTTCGCCTATACAACATCACTACATAGTGAAATTCATCATCAAGCTGCTTGATGATTGCATAGACCGCACTAATTCTAGTATCATAACTGGCTAATGTTCACCGGCACCCGCTGCATCGGTATCTCGGCCACCCTGCGGGTGGCCTTGGCGCAAGCCGGACTCGCCCCAGTGGCGGGGCTGGTCGCCAGCGTGGTGGCGGGGAACGAAGCGGGGCTGGCCGTGCTGTATGGCGTGCTGGTGGCGCTGGCGGTCAGCCTCGTGCTGGTGTGGCGCGAGCGGCAGTCGATGCGGCATCCCGAGTGGGATCAGCATCGTTTGTTCAAGCTGTTCCTGCGCACCGGGATCGAGCGCTTGATGCTGCTGGTCGCGCTGCTGGCGTGCGGGCTCGGGGTGTTGAAGCTGGCGCCCCTGCCGTTGTTGCTCGGTCTGGCGCTGGCGCAGTTTGCCTGGCTGGCTGCGGCAACTGGCCGCAACAGTAACAACTAGTCTGTCCATCCGACGGGTTTGCCAAGGTTGGTTTTGAATGGGAGCGTGCTGCGCCTCCATCCAAAACCCACTTATTGAATTTGATCACTATGGCTTCGGAATACCATTCCTCTGGCGAGTACATCAAGCACCACCTCCAGAACCTGACCTATGGGCAGCATGCCGACGGCACCTGGGGCTTTGCCCACGGCGCCGAGGAGGCCAAGGCCATGGGCTTCTGGGCGATCAACGTCGACAGCATGCTGTTCTCGATCGGCCTCGGCCTGATCTTCCTGTTCCTCTTCCGCATGGCGGCCAAGAAGGCCAGCACCGGTGTCCCCGCCGGCCTGCAGAACTTCGTCGAATGGGTCGTCGAGTTCATCGACAACTCGGTGCGCGGCTCCTTCTCGCATCAGAATGCGCTGGTCGCGCCGCTGGCGCTGACCGTGTTCATGTGGGTGTTCCTGATGAACCTGATGGACCTGTTCCCGGTCGACTGGCTGCCCTTCGTCGCAACGATGGCCGGCGTTCCCTATATGAAGATCGTGCCGTCGACCGACCCCAACGTGACTTTCGGCATGTCGCTGTCGGTTTTCTTCCTGGTGCTGTACTACAGCGTCAAGATGAAGGGCGCGGGCGGCTTCTTCTCCGAACTGGCGTTCCAGCCTTTCCCCAAATTCCTGTTCCCGGTCAACCTGCTGCTTGAAGGCGTGGGCCTGATTGCCAAGCCGATTTCGCTGGCGCTGCGTCTGTTCGGCAACATGTATGCCGGTGAAATGATCTTCATCCTGATCGCGCTGATGTTCGGCGGCGGCTGGGTTCTGGCTGTGTTCGGCGGTGCCCTGCAGTGGGCGTGGGCGGTGTTCCACATCCTCATCATCACCCTGCAGGCGTTCATCTTCATGACCCTGACCATCGTCTACCTGGACATGGCGCACGCCGAACATCATTGATTTCGTTTTGATTCACTTGTTTTTAACTTTACTTTGATCTCTAGGAGCAACAAATGGAAATGACTCAAGCAGTGCTGTACATCGCTGGCGCCCTGATGATGGGTTTGGGTGCGCTCGGCGCAGCCGTGGGCATCGGCATCCTCGGTGGCCGCTTCCTTGAAGGCGCCGCCCGTCAGCCCGAACTGATCCCGATGCTGCGTACCCAGTTCTTCATCGTGATGGGTCTGGTCGACGCCGTGCCGATGATCGCCGTCGGTCTGGCCATGTACGTCCTGTTCGCCGTTGCCGGTTAATTCGCGGGTTGCTGCGGAACTTGTCGCCAACCCCCGTTTTTAACTCCCGTCATTAAAAGGTGCGGAAATGAACTTCAACGCAACTTTGATCGGCCAGTCCATCACGTTCATCTTCTTCGTGTGGTTCTGCATGAAGTTCGTGTGGCCGCCGATCATGAACGCGCTCGAAACGCGCAAGAAGCAGATCGCCGACGGCCTGGCCGCGGCCGATCGCGGCAAGCACGAGCTGGAGCTGGCTGCCAAGAAGGCCGGCGACAACATGCGCGACGCCAAGGCGCAGGCTGCCGAAGTGATCGCCCAGGCTGAAAAGCGTGCGGCGCAAATCATCGAAGAGGCGAAAACTGCCGCCAAGGAAGAAGGCGATCGTCAGCTCGCTGCTGCCCAGGCCAATATCGAGCAGGAAGCCAACCGCGCACGCGAAAGCCTGCGCGAACAGGTCGCCGCGCTGGCCGTGGCCGGTGCGGAGAAAATCCTGCGCCGCGAAGTCGACGCGCAAACGCACGCTGACCTGCTGGGCCAGCTGAAAGCCGAGCTGTAAGCCATGAGCGAACTGTCTACCCTGGCACGCCCTTACGCCGAAGCGGTGTTCCGCCTGGCGCAGGGTGAAAACGACCTGGCGGGCTGGTCCGCGCGCGTGCAGTCGCTGGCGCTCATCGTGGCGGATGCCCAGGTGGCGCGCCTGATTGCCGATCCCGCGGTGGCGTCCGAACGCGTGGCCGGTCTGGTCATCGAGGTGGCCGGTGCCGATCTCGGCGAGCACGGCGCCAATTTCGTCAAGGTGCTGGCCGAAAACGACCGTCTGCCGCTGCTGCCCGAAATCAGCGAGCAGTTCGAAACCTTGAAGGCGAATGCCGAAGGCACCCTCGAAGCCACCATCACCAGCGCACAGGAACTGACCCAGGCGCAGATCGACGATCTGGTTGCCGGGCTCAAGGCCAAATTCAACCGCGCGGTGAACGTCCAGGTGGCGGTCGATGCCGAACTGATCGGCGGCGCGGTGATCGCGATTGGCGACCAGGTGATGGACGGCTCGGTGAAAGGGCGGCTGCAGCGCATGTCTTTCGCGCTGCAAGGCTAATCCGCGCGGCAAGGCGAATTAACAAGTACCTCACATTTATCGGAACCCGACGGTTCGGAGAACAGAAATGCAATTGAATCCAAGCGAAATCAGCGAACTGATTAAAGCCAAGATCGAAAACCTCGGTGCATCGAGCGAGCTGCGCACCCAGGGCACGATCGTGTCCGTCACCGACGGCATCGTCCGCATTCATGGGCTGTCCGACGTGATGTCGGGTGAAATGATCGAAATGCCGGGCAACACCTTCGGCGTGGCGTTGAACCTCGAGCGCGACTCGGTCGGCGCGGTGATCCTGGGCGACTACGAGCACATCAAGGAAGGCGACGTCGCCAAGTGCACCGGCCGCATCCTCGAAGTGCCGGTCGGCCGCGGGCTGCTCGGCCGCGTGGTGAACTCGCTGGGTCAGCCGATTGACGGCAAGGGTCCGATCGCCGCTGATACCACCATGCCGATCGAGCGCATCGCCCCCGGCGTGATCGAGCGTAAATCGGTCGACCAGCCGGTGCAGACCGGCCTCAAGTCGATCGACGCCATGGTGCCGGTCGGCCGCGGCCAACGCGAACTGATCATCGGCGACCGCCAGACCGGCAAGACCGCGGTCGCGATCGACGCCATCATCAACCAGAAGGGCACCGGCGTTAAGTGCATCTACGTCGCCATCGGCCAGAAGGCGTCTTCGGTCGCCAACGTGGTGCGCAAGCTGGAAGAGCACGGCGCGATGGACCACACCATCGTCGTCGCCGCGACCGCTGCCGACGCCGCCGCGATGCAGTACATCGCACCGTACTCCGGCTGCACCATGGGCGAATTCTTCCGCGATATCGGCGAAGACGCGCTGATCGTGTACGACGACCTCACCAAGCAGGCCTGGGCCTACCGTCAGGTGTCGCTGCTGCTGCGCCGCCCGCCGGGCCGCGAAGCCTATCCGGGCGACGTGTTCTACCTGCACTCGCGCCTGCTCGAGCGTGCCGCCCGTGTCAACGCCGACTACGTCGAGAAGATCACCAACGGCGCCGTCAAGGGCAAGACCGGTTCGCTGACCGCACTGCCGATCATCGAAACGCAGGCCGGTGACGTCTCCGCCTTCGTGCCGACCAACGTGATCTCGATCACCGACGGCCAGATCTTCCTGGAAACCGACCTCTTCAACGCCGGTATCCGTCCCGCGATCAACGCCGGTCTGTCAGTGTCCCGCGTCGGCGGCGCCGCGCAGACCAAGGTGATCAAGAAGCTCGGCGGCGGTATCCGTCTGGCGTTGGCGCAGTACCGCGAACTCGCGGCTTTCGCCCAGTTCGCCTCCGACCTCGACGAAGCCACCCGCAAGCAGCTCGAGCGCGGCCGCCGCGTCACCGAACTGATGAAGCAGGCGCAGTACTCGCCGATGTCGGTGTCGCAGATGGCGCTGTCCCTGTTTGCGGTCAACAAGGGCTACATGGACGACGTCGAAGTGAACAAGATCCTGCCGTTCGAGTCCGCGCTGCTGGCGTTCGTCAAGTCGAAGCACCCCGGCATCATGGACACCATCGAAACCAGCGGCAACCTGGATGAGGCCACCGAGACGGCGCTCACCGCCGCGGCGGAAGAGTTCAAGAAAACCGGCGTCTATTGATAGACCGCGCTGATTAGGAGCCAATAATGGCAGCCGGAAAAGAGATACGGACCAAGATCAAGAGCGTGGAAAACACGCGCAAGATCACCAA